>PPYF01421246.1_pt1 | contig 73006 bp, 54 predicted proteins | sample 1559871 | NCBI WGS metagenome assembly PPYF01 (sample SAMN08240021, study PRJNA423297) | Human gut metagenome, whole genome shotgun sequencing project.
CGGCGCAGATGAAGTTGACCTCGTGGCCGCGCATTCGCTGGTAACGGACCCAGACATCAGCCTGGATGTGCTCCAGCATGTGGCCGAGGTGGATGGAGCCGTTGGCGTACGGCAGGGCGCACGTTACCAGAATTTTCTTCGCGACTTGAGTCATAGTGAGCATTACATCTTCTGTTGTAAAAAGGGCTTCCGATATTACCAAAAGGGCTGTGGGTGCGCCATAAATGGCTGCCCATATATGGATAATCGTTACCTGTGATAAACTCTGTGATTACTGAAAGCATCTCAAAACAACAAAGGAGTCGGGATGAATTCGCAATCCCAGGCCAAATCCCCTGAGCGCCTACGTGCGATGGTCGCCGGGACGCTGGCCAATTTCCAGCACCCAACCCTGAAGCATAATCTCACCGCCCTTAAGGCGCTGCACCATGTCGCCTGGCTGGACGATACCGTCCATATTGAACTGCAAATGCCGTTCGTCTGGAGCAGCGCTTTCGAAGCGCTGAAAGAGCAGTGCAGCGCCGAACTGCTGCGCATCACCGGCGCGAAGGCTATCGACTGGAAGCTGACCCACAGCATCGCAACCCTCAAGCGGGTGAAAAACCAGCCCGGGGTCAACGGCGTGAAAAACATTATCGCCATCAGCTCCGGCAAAGGCGGCGTCGGTAAATCTTCTACTGCCGTAAACCTGGCGCTGGCCCTGGCGGCGGAAGGGGCGAAGGTGGGCATTCTGGATGCCGATATCTATGGTCCGTCGATTCCGACCATGCTGGGTGCGGAAGACAGCCGCCCGACCTCGCCGGACGGCACCCATATGGCGCCGATCATGAAATATGGTCTGGCAACCAACTCCATCGGCTACCTGGTGACCGACGACAACGCCATGGTCTGGCGTGGGCCGATGGCCAGCAAGGCGCTGATGCAGATGCTGCAGGAGACCCTGTGGCCGGATCTTGATTACCTGGTGCTGGATATGCCGCCGGGCACCGGCGACATCCAGCTGACCCTGGCGCAGAACATCCCGGTGACCGGCGCGGTGGTGGTCACTACGCCGCAGGACATCGCGCTGATCGACGCCAAAAAAGGCATCGTGATGTTCGAGAAAGTGGAAGTGCCGGTGCTGGGGATCGTGGAAAACATGAGCATGCATATCTGCAGCAACTGCGGGCACCACGAGCCTATCTTCGGCACCGGCGGCGCGCAAAAACTGGCCGAGAAATACCACACCCAGCTGCTGGGCCAGCTGCCACTGCATATTACGCTGCGGGAAGATCTGGATAACGGCACGCCGACGGTGGTGGCGCGTCCGGACAGCGAATTTACCGACATCTACCGCCAGCTGGCGGGCCGGGTGGCGGCCCAGATGTACTGGCAGGGAGAAGTGATCCCGGGTGAGATTGCCTTCCGCGCCGTTTAAGGCCGCGGCGAGCGCATCAGCCAGTATCTGCCCTTGGGCGACGCGCCCTGTGCTTCGATGGTCCAGCCATGACGCTGGTAGAAGCGCAGGGCGTTTTTATTTTCCATCAGGCACTTCAGCGTTCCGCTGGCGGTATAGGTCCGTTCGACCTGCGCCAGCAGCGCGCTGCCGATATGTTTGCCTTGCCAGTCGGGGTCGACAAACAGATGGTGAAGGAAATTATCGGCGGTCCATACGGCGGCAAAGCCCACCGGCTGGCCGTCGCATTCCGCGACCCACAGCTGTTCATCCGCGGTGGCGGCATCGAAATCCTCCAGCCGCCACGCCGCGGCGGGAAGCCAGGTCCACGATAAACTGCGCGCCCGCAGGAAGATCTGGCGCAGCGCCGGAGAGTCCGCTGGCTCGCTGGGGCGGACGTGGAGATTGCGCGGATCAGCGGTGATAGAAGATCTCGCCATCGTACACTTTGAGGATTTTGCCTTCGGTATCGGTGATCAGCACGTAGTTACCGCCCATATAGGTCCAGTGGCTGCCGGCGTCCGGCGCAGGCAGGTTACGCTGCTGCCACTGTTTGATGTTGTATTCCGGGGTGAGGTACATCGCCGGAACGGTGTCGCCGATGTGAAACTGGGTGAAATCGGCGGTGAACTCTTTCAGCGCATACTGATCGATCCCCGCGGCAGTAGCCGTCCAGCTGGCGCCAGCGGTGGCAAGAAGTACGCCCAGAAGCATCATTTTTGTTTTACGCATAGTTTCCTCAATATTACCTGGACTCAAAATAGCAGCCTCGTATCATTCCTGATGCGTTGCTGAAATGGCAAGCACTGGATTTTTAAAAAGTGTAAGCAAAACGCGGCGCAAGTCTTGTGCCGCTTGCGTTGCAGCGACGGTGATGCGTATTTTGGGAGCAATCTGAAGCAGGGGAGAATCGGCATGTTCAGGCTGGAAGATCTGACCTTATTTGTCCGCGCCGCGGCGCTGGGCAGTTTTAGCGACGCGGCGCGCGAGGCCGGGCAGCAGCCGGCGCAGGTCAGCGCGGCAATTAAGCGTCTGGAGACGATCCTCAATATTCGCCTGTTTGCCCGTTCGACCCGCAGCCTGCGCCTGACGCCGGAGGGGGAGACCTGGCTGCCCTACGCCACCCAGATGCTCGATACCCTTGAGGCCGGTCTGCAGAAGATCCAGACCCCGGATGATGAAGTTCGCGGCATGTTGCAGATTGCCGTGCCGTCGGACCTCGGGCGTAACCTGCTCCTGACCCTGTTCCGCGATTTCCGCCAACGCCACCCGGCGCTGCGCCTGCGGCTGCTCTTTTCCGATCAGCTGACCGACGTGTTTAAAGATCCGGTGGACGTTGCGTTTCGCTATGGCAATAACGACGATGCCTCGTTTATCTCGCTGCCGGTGGCGCCGGAAAATCGTCGGGTGCTGGTGGCCTCGCCTGAGTGGATCGCCCGCCATGGCGAACCGCAGACCCTCGAGGAACTCAGCCAGCATAATGCGTTGATCTACATTTTGCGCGGCCGTCCGTTCGACCGCTGGTCGCTGAGCCTCGACGGCGTGGTTCAGCAGCAGAAGGTTTCCGGCACGGTGATGAGCGACGACGCCGAGGTGATCCGTCGGCTGGCGATCGCCGGGGAGGGCATTGCCTATAAATCGATGCTCGACGTCAGCGACGATCTGCGGGCGGGGCGCCTGCGGCGCCTGCTGCCGCGTTATCAGGGGGATGTAGTGCCGTTGAATCTGATTTGTCCGCACCGCAAACAGCTCTCTGCCGCGGTGCGTTTGTTATATGAAGAGGTGAAATCACATTGTGAAGGGCTTAATGCCTGACTAAGGTCGCGAAGTAATACACCAGCGGGACGGCCAATACCCACAGGCCAATCGGGATCTCCCGCCACTTACCGGCGATAGCCTTGATCACAATGTAAAACAGCAGCCCGCCGGCAATCCCGGTGCCAAAGCTGTTGGCGATAAGGGTGATCATCACCATCATCAGCACCGGCAGCCCGTCGGTGAAGTTGGCAAGATCCACTTTGCGCAGGCCGCTGAACATGTTCAGGCCAATCAGGATCAGCGCCGGGGCGGTGGCTTCTTTCGGGATCATCAACGCCACCGGCGTGAACAGCAGCATCAGCAGGAACATTACCGCCGCCGACAGGGCGGTGAGGCCGGTTTTGCCGCCCGCTTCCGCTGCCGCCGAAGACTCAATCAGCGCCGTAGCCGCCGGAATGCCCACCCACGGGCCGAGCGCGGCGGCAATCGAATCGACCATGAACGGGCGATTAATCTGCGGCATGTTGCCTTCTTCATCCAGCAGACCCGCCTCGCCGCCCACCGCCAGCGTTGTCCCCATGGTGGAGAAAAACTCAGATGCGAAAAAGACGAACAGGAACGGCAGGAAGGCGATGTTTAACGCCCCCAGCAGGTCAACCTGTCCCAGCACCGGCGCCAGCGAGTGGGGGGCATCGATAAAATGCGTCGGCAGTTTAGTCACGCCGAACGGGATACCCACCAGCGTGGCGCACAAAATAGCCCACAAAATCGCGCCCGGTACCTTACGCGCCTGCAGGGCTATCGCCAGGAACAGGCCGCACAGCGCCACCAGCGCGCCGGGGGCGAGAAAGTCGCCGAGCATCAGGGCGTTGGTTTTCGCATTGGCCAGCACCAGCCCGGCATTGCGAAAACCGAGGACGGCGACAAACAGGCCGATGGAGGCCGTCAATCCCAGCTTGATCGACTGCGGCACCGAGCGGGTGACCACTTCGCGCAGGCCAAAGCGGGTCAGCAGGAAGAAGAGGATCCCCGACCAGCAGGCAATTCCGAGGCCAGTCTGCCAGCCAATCCCTTCGCTACCGGCCAGCGTCACCCCCACCAGCACCGAGCCGCCAATGCCCGGGCCGACGATAAACGGCAGGTTGGCATAAAACGCCATCAGCAGCGAGCCGACGACGAAGACCAGAATGGTGCCGGTGGTGGCGGCGCCTTTATCCATCCCGCCGATCGCCAGCAGCCCCGGGATGACCACCAGTAAATAGGCGGCGGCGAGAAAGCCGGTGATCCCGGCCAGGCATTCGGTGCGTAGCGTGCCGCCGCGCGAGCGCAGCGCAAAGCGGCGCTCCAGCCAGTTAGCGCGGGCGGAAGAGTGAAGTGTGTTATCGGCCATGCTCAGGCTCCCTGAGGATTATTGTTGTGATCGGTTGGCTCCGGGATCTCCCGGCAGGCTATCAACGGGTCGACTATCTGGCGGCTGCCGCCGTCGGTCAGACCCAAATCGGTTAAATGCGGCCCGGCGTTACAGGCAAGGCAGGTGCCTTCAATGGCCTTGAAGACCCGGTACGGCGGCTCCCAGTCGACGACTTGGCTGCTCAGATCGCGCAGCTCGCGGAACTGACGCGCCAGTTCCGCGGCCGGGAGATCCGACAGCATGCCGGCAATCGGCATCGCCACATGGGCGAGGATCTCGCCCTGTTGCGCCAGCGCCATCCCGCCGCCGGAGGCGATAAGCTGGTTGGCCGCCAGCGCCATATCATTAGCGTCGCGCCCGAGCACCACCAGATTATGCGAGTCGTGGGAGTAGCTGGTGGCGATGGCGCCGCGCAGCTCACCCCAGCCTTCAAGCAGGGCGATTTGCGGCGTCGCCTGATGGCGGCCGTGGCGGTGCTTGACCCAGATCAGACTGAAGCCGGCGGGCAGCTGGACTATCCCGTCACGAACCTGCACTTCCACTTCGCCCCACTGGGTGAAGCGCGCGCCGCGGATATGGCGCAGGCGGGCGATGCCGTGACGAATGCCCTGGACGCGCAGAATAAAGTCATCGGCGCGGAGGGGGGCAATCTGCAAAGTATCGCGCGGCGGCGTGACGCCCGCGGCGGGCGCGATCGGTGTCAGCAGGTTGCCCGCGCGGGCCAGCAGCTTACCGCCTACGTAGACTTCGCGGGCCACCAGTTTCTCCAGGGAATCAAACACCACCAGATCGGCGCGCCGCCCGGCGGCAATCAGCCCGAGATCGTGGCGCTGCAGGCGAATAGCGGCGTTGAGGGTGGCGAATCGCAGCGCATCAACCGCCGGTAAACCGTGCTCGATCAGCAGATTAAGCAGGGCGATGATCCCGCCTTTCTCCAGCAGCATATCCGGCGGCACGTCATCGGTGCAGACGGTGATCTGCGAGGAGAGGTGCGGCAGCGTTTTTAACGCCGCGACGATATCCGGCAGCAGATAGGGGTGCGAGCCGCGGATCTCGATCGTCAGCCCGGCGCGCAGTTTTTCCAGCGCGTCGTCCGCCGAGGTCAGTTCATGATCGGAGGTGACGCCGGCGGCGACGTAGGCCTGCAGGTCAGCGCCGCTCAGGCCGCGGGCGTGGCCTTCAATCAGTTTGCCGCTGTTGAGACCGGCCTGGACAATCTCCTGCATCCGCTCGCTACCGTGCAGCACGCCGTGCATATCCATCACTTCCGCCACACCGCGTACTTCCGGCCAGCCGAGCATGGTCTCCATCTCCGCGCCGGCGAAATCGGCGCCGGACATTTCGAGACCCGGCGTGGAGGGGACGCTGGACGGGGCGGCGACCATCACCTGCAGCGGCAGATGGCGGCTGGCGTCAACCGCGTAGCGCACGCCAGCGACGCCGAGGACGTTGGCCAGCTCATGCGGATCCCAGAACACCGCGGTGGTGCCCTGGGTGAGGACGATTTCCGCATAGCGCTCCGGCGGCAGGTGCGAGCTTTCGAGATGCACGTGGGTGTCCATCAGGCCGGGGGACAGGTAGCCACCGGCCAGGGAACGCACTTCATGGGCGTCTTCGCGACTGCCGCGCGGATGGACGCTGGCGATCATCTCGCCGACGATACCGACGTCAGCGGGGCGAATTTCGCCCGTGGCCATATCGACGATCTGCGCATCGATCAGCAGCAGATCAAACGGGGATTCACCGCGCGCGGCCTGCACGGCGCGACGGCGGACTTGAGCATTGCTGGACATAACCACTCCGGCACAAGGATAATGCGGATACTCTAGGGGCACAGCAAACGTTTGCCCAGATGAATAAATTTATCACCCGATAAGCTCGGGTTATTGTGCAGGACCACCGTAGCGAACCCGATGATGAACGAACCCTGGCAGCGGCTGCCCGCGCTCTCTCTTAAACAGCTTCAGTATTTCGTCACCCTGGCCCAGCTGCGCCATTTTACCGATACCGCCAGTCGGCTGGCGATTAGCCAGCCGGCGCTGAGCAGCGCCCTGCGGCAGATTGAAACGGTACTCGGCGGTAAGCTGGTCAACCGTACCGCTGCGACGGTCACTCTGACTGAACTGGGGGCGGCGATTTTACCCCACGCCCAGCGGATCCTCAGCGTGGCGCAGGCGGCCTTTTCCGATATGCAGCAGATTGTCGAGGCGGGCGGCGACGGGACGGTGCGGATCGGTCTGGTGCCGTCGGTCAGTTCGCTGCTGTTTCCGCTGCTGCCGCAGACCCTGGCTGAGGCCTTTCCGCGTCTGCGCATTGAATTTCACGATCAGACCAACGATGCGCTTATCCAGGCGCTGCAGCGCGGCGAGATTGATTTCGGCATCGGGGCGATCGACAGCTCACTTCCCGCAGAACTGCTGGTCTATCCGCTACGCGAAGATCCCTTCGTGGCGGTGCTGCACCGCGACGATCCGCTGGCCGCGCAGGCACATCTGCCGTGGAAACAGCTGGTGGGGCGGGATATTGCTGTGTTCTCGAAGGGCAATATCCAGCGGCTGGTGGCGGCATTAGTGGAGAGCCATCGCCTGACGCTGACCACCCGCTACCAGGTGGACTATATCGAAACCCTGTATGGTCTGGTGCGCTCGCGCTTAGCGGTGGCGATTCTGCCGGCGCTGTACACCACCCATCTGCAGGACCCGGCGCTCAGGGTCGCCCAGCTGCAGCAGCCGGCGCTCGCCCGCACAGTGGCCCTGATGCGCGGCCCGCAGGCGCTGCCCCCGCTTATTGAAGACTGTTTTTCCCTGCTGCAGGCCGCCTTGCGCTAGGGCAGGTGCTTGATCAGCACGTCTACGGTTAAGTGGTTGATGTACTCCAGCGAGTGTGAGGAGAGGACGCCCAGCAGCCGGTTATGGTGCCCGGCAATAATTAAATCGATCTGCCGCTGCCGAACGCAGGTTTCCACGTCTTCAAACCGGCGGGTGGTCACCAGCGAGAGGGTATCCACCGGCAGGGAGACGGTGCAGGCCAGCTCGTTGAGCAGGGCTTTGGCCTGGATCACCTCCTGCGAGACCCGATCGTCGCGCAGGCTGTCGGAAACATAGTTCAGCGCCCGGTAATCGGTGCTGATGTGGGCGATGGTGATGCGCATGCCGTTCTCTTCTGCCATTCTGGCGGCATGCTGGAGCAGCGGGACGCCGTCCTGACTGCTGTTAATCAGTACCAGCGCATGGTGATAAACGGCCATGGCGTATATCCTCGGTAGGCTAAATAGCGCATGATGTCATTATTTTCCGCCCGCCAGCAGCGGAAAGCAATCCCGTCCGGTCGCCTGATGAGCATGATGGCCGCGAAGGTGTCGTATCCAGGGCTAAAGGCTTGTTGTATGAACCGGTGAGTTGCGGTAAATTCCACAACGCTTAACAATTTCACTATTTTGACTCGGGGTGCCCTTCTTCGTTGAAGGCTGAGAAATACCCGTACCACCTGATCTGGATAATGCCAGCGTAGGGAAGTCAGAGACCGCAGGGTCATTGCTTCTACCTCGTCTGGCGGGAGCAAACTATGCCTGAGCTGTTGAATCCCGCGCCTGTCGCGCACCTGCGCCATCTGCTGCGCGCCCATTCCCCCCTTGTGCACTGCATGACTAATGACGTGGTGCAGACCTTTACCGCCAACGTTCTGCTGGCCGTCGGCGCCTCGCCGGCGATGGTGATCGATCCCCGCGAAGCGGCGCAGTTTGCCGCTATCGCCGATGCGCTGTTAATTAACGTCGGTACCCTGACCGAAGATCGCGCCGTGGCGATGCGCGCCGCGGTGGAGCACGCCCGGCAGGCCGGCAGGCCCTGGACGCTGGATCCGGTGGCGGTCGGCGCCCTGACCGTGCGCACGGCCTTTTGTCATGAGCTGCTGGTCCTCCAGCCGGCGGCCATTCGCGGCAATGCCTCTGAAATTCTGGCGCTGGCCGGGATGAGCGCCGGCGGGCGCGGGGTGGATACCACCGATACGGCCGCCGCGGCGCTGCCGGCGGCCCAGGCGCTGGCTCGTCGGCTGGCTACCGTGGTGGCGGTCACTGGCGAGGTGGACTACGTCACCGACGGCGAGCGGGTGCTCAGCGTGGCGGGGGGCAATCCGCTGATGACCCGGGTGGTGGGCACCGGCTGCGCGCTGTCGGCGGTGGTGGCGGCGAGCGCGGCGCTACCGGGAGACCGGCTGGAAAACGTGGCCGCCGCCTGCGGGCTGATGAAGCAGGCCGGGGAGATCGCCGCCCGTCAGGGAGGCCCAGGCAGCTTTATTCCGGCGTTTCTCGACGCGCTGTATCAGGAGGTGCAGGGATGAAACGCATCAACGCCCTGACCATCGCCGGCACCGATCCCAGCGGCGGGGCCGGTATCCAGGCCGATCTGAAAACCTTCTCCGCGCTGGGGGCCTATGGCTGCTCGGCGATCACCGCCCTGGTGGCGCAGAATACCCGCGGCGTACAGTCGGTCTATCGCATCGAACCGGATTTTGTGGCCGCGCAGCTCGACTCGGTGTTCAGCGATGTGCGTATCGATACCACCAAAATCGGCATGCTGGCGGAGACCGATATTGTGGAAGCCGTGGCCGAGCGGCTGGCGCGCTACCGGGTGGCCAACGTGGTGCTGGATACGGTCATGCTGGCGAAAAGCGGCGATCCGCTGCTGTCGGCTTCGGCGGTAGAGACCCTGCGTCAACGATTGTTGCCGCAGGTGTCATTGATCACCCCCAATCTGCCGGAAGCGGCCGCGCTACTCGATGCCCCCCATGCGCGTAACGAACGGGAAATGCTGGAGCAGGGGCGGGCGCTGCTGGCGCTGGGCTGCGGCGCGGTATTGATGAAGGGCGGCCATCTCGACGATGCCGAAAGCCCGGACTGGCTCTTCACCCGCGAAGGGGAACAGCGGTTCACCGCGCCGCGAGTGCAGACCAAAAATACCCACGGCACCGGCTGTACGCTCTCCGCCGCGCTGGCGGCGCTGCGCCCGCGTCACGCGGACTGGGCGGCCACCGTTATCGAGGCGAAGGCCTGGCTGTCGGCGGCTCTGGCGCAGGCCGACTCTCTTGAGGTAGGCCACGGTATCGGGCCGGTGCACCATTTCCACGCCTGGTGGTAAATGGCAGCGCAACGGGACAGCAGAATCTCCTGAAAAAATGGCCCCCCGGCTGGAAAATAGGCTAAGTCGGTACCAGGCTTAACCTGCCCAAAAAAATTGGGTTGGGATAATGCATGCCGGCTTCGGCCGGCCTTATGGGAGATTGCTATGACTGATATTACGCAGTTGCTGGGCAAAGATGCCGAGAGCCTGTTGCAGCACCGTTGTATAACCATTCCGTCCGACCAGCTGTATCTGCCTGGCGCAGATTATGTTGATCGGGTGATGGTGGATAACAACCGACCACCGGCGGTGCTACGCAATATGCAGACCCTGTACAATACCGGACGCCTGGGGGGAACCGGCTACCTTTCCATTCTGCCGGTTGACCAGGGCGTGGAGCACTCGGCGGGCGCCTCCTTTGCCGCCAACCCGCTGTACTTTGATCCGAAAAATATCGTCGAGCTGGCGATCGAAGCCGGCTGTAACTGCGTGGCGTCGACCTACGGCGTGCTGGCCTCGGTGTCGCGCCGCTACGCGCATCGCATCCCTTTCCTGGTGAAGCTCAACCATAACGAAACGCTGAGCTATCCCACCGAATACGACCAGACCCTCTACGCCAGCGTTGAGCAGGCGTTTAATATGGGGGCGGTGGCCGTGGGAGCGACGATCTATTTCGGCTCAGAACAATCGCGTCGTCAGATAGAAGAGATTTCCGCCGCCTTTGAGCGGGCCCATGAGCTGGGCCTGGTCACCGTGCTGTGGGCCTATCTGCGCAATTCGGCGTTCAAGAAAGACGGCGTCGACTATCATGTTTCCGCTGACCTGACCGGTCAGGCCAACCACCTGGCGGCCACCATCGGCGCCGATATCGTTAAGCAAAAGATGGCGGAGAATAACGGCGGCTACAAAGCGGTTAACTTCGGCTATACCGACGACCGGGTGTACAGCAAACTGACCAGCGATAACCCCATCGATCTGGTGCGCTACCAGCTGGCCAACTGCTATATGGGCCGCGCCGGGCTGATCAACTCCGGCGGCGCGGCGGGCGGGGAGACCGACCTTGCCGACGCGGTGCGCACGGCGGTGATCAATAAACGCGCCGGCGGCATGGGGCTGATCCTTGGCCGCAAAGCGTTTAAGAAATCGATGGCCGACGGCGTGAAGCTGATCAATGCCGTGCAGGATGTTTATCTGGATGGCAAAGTGACTATCGCATAAGGCAAAAATCCGGGCGGCACCGCCCGGATTGCTCGTTGTTTGTACCAGATGCGGTTTATTAAGACTCTGCCGCGTTGGCGGTAAACGGTTTCGCATGCTGATCGCTGGTAAAGCCAGGCTGTTCAACGCGGATTAACGGGCACAGGAAGAAGGCCAGAATATATAAGGCGGTATAGGCTATTACCACGCCGATAGTGCTGAAATAGGGCAGCAGTACCACGGCAATCGCCGGCGCCAGAAAGTTCGACAGCCCGGCTGACAGGTTATAGACCGAAATGGCCGCGCCTTTATGGTTCGGCTCCAGCGCCGGGAACACCGCCGCCATCGGCACAAACGCGGCGACAAAAATCCCCAGGGCAATAGCCGGTACCAGCGCCATGGCAAAATTATGGCCGAAGTGCTGGGGCAGGTAATAGAACGCCAGGCTGGAAAGCGCCATCCCGATGCAGCCGAACCAGCGGATAACCTTCATCCAGCCCATTTTCTCCGCCATAATCCCCCAGAAAACGTTCGAAAAGATCGTGGTGAAGAAGAATGCCGCCCATACCTGCAGCCATTCCGAGGTGGTAAATCCCAGCTCATCAACAAACATCATCGGCATGATCACCGCAAAACCAAACAGCGACAGGGTGTTGATAATGCGCACAATGCTCGAGAACAGAATGCTGCGGTTGGTATAGAGCAGCGTCGCCGCGCGCCCCAGTTCAGCGAATTTTTCACGAGTGGTCAGGTTCTGCATATGGCGCGGCGTTTCGGTATGACGCATCGACACCAGCGCAATAATGCCGCCGGTGGCGCAAAAGAGCAGCGCCAGCCACAGGGTGCCCATTTCGCCAATGTGGGGAATGGTAAAGCTCGGAATATAGCTGCCGAACACGCCGATACCCACCGAGTAGACCGCCCAGAACCAGCCCAGCGCGGAGCTGGAACTGTCGCTGCGGACGTTGTGGATAATGGCGACGATAAAGGAGTAGAGGAACAGCGGGTAGGCCAGGCCGCGGATGCCATAAAACAGCAGGATCAGCGCATAGTTGGCGCGACCGAGGCCGAAGACGAGGAACAGTACGTGGAATACACACCACAGCACGAAGCCAATCAGCATAGCTTTACGTGGGGTAATGATTTCCGCCACCACGCCGGAGACCCACGCCGACAGGGCGGCAGCCAGACCGTAGAGAGTAAAGGCAAAGGAAGCCTGCGCCGGGGTGAATCCGAGTGCTTTGATGTAGTGCGACAGAAAAGCCAGCTCAAAGCCGTCGCCGGTCATAAACACGGCGATGGCGACATATCCCCAGATGAGGTTGAGCGGTAGACCGTACCACTGTTTGTTATTAACGGACATGTTGACCTCGATTTCAGAGTGCAGATGAGTGTCTCCGCTGCACAGCAGCGGAGCATTATTGTTATAAAATAAGGAGGTATGTTATTCGCGAATCAGCCTGCCGGTCTGTTGTAGCGCCTTATAGGCCGCATACCTGCGCTGATGAAGCGGGCTAAACGCCGTCTCGCTGTGATAGGTGGCATCCACCTGAGTAAACTGCTTCATGGCCTCCGGCAGCGAAGCCGCGACTCTGCCCGCCACCGCGCCGAGGATGGCGGAACCTAACAGCACCGGCTCGCGGCTGGCGGTGCTCACGATGCTAACGCCGCAGGCGTCGGCCAACAGCTGACGCACCAGCGGATGCTGCCCGGCTCCGCCGCTGATGACGATATTTTCACTCTCAATTCCGCAGGCGCGCTGGGCGTCAATGATCTGTCGCAGACCATAGCCAATCCCGCATAAGCCGGCAACGTACAGCGCGGTCAGGTTATCCAGGTCCCGCTCCATCCCCAGCCCGGCAATCAGCGCTTTCGCGTGGGGATCGGCAAGCGGCGCGCGATTACCGAGAAACTCCGGAACGACGTGCAGACCGGCGGCCAGCGTTACCGCTTCAGAAGGCGAAGCAACTTGCGTCAGAACGCGATCCGCCAGCCAGACCGGTAGAGGGACGCCTGCGGCTTTCGCTTGCTCGCGCGCTTCCGCCGCCGCCGGATGGAAGCTCAGCAGCTGGTCGATAGCCGCGCCGGCGGCGCTTTGCCCGCCTTCACTTAGCCAGTAGCCCGGCACCATCGCCGAATAGTAAGGGCCCCAGACGCCCGGGACGAATACCGCTTCCTGAGTGGTGGTCATGGTGCAGGAAGAAGTGCCGAAGACATAGGCCATATTGTTGACCGCGCCGTTAAGCACGCCGACGGTACCGATGCCGCCCGCGTGGGCGTCAATCATCCCCACCGCCACCGGCGTGCCGATCGGCAGGCCCATCTCCTCTGCCGCCGTGGCGCAAATGCCCTCGCCGCAGGGGGTGCCTGGATCGACAATCCGCTGGCCGATGCGGACAAAATCTTCATCCGCCAGCTCTGCGAGGCCAATCTGGCGGAAGTAACCGGCATCCCAGCGTTGTTCATGCGCCAGGTAGGTCCATTTACAGGTCACCGTGCAGACCGAGCGGGCTTCATCGCCGGTTGAGCGCCAGGTGAGGTAATCGGCGAGGTCGAAGAAGTGGCGCGCCTGCTGATAGATGTGCGGGCGATTCTCCTTCAGCCACAAAATTTTCGGCGTTTGCATCTCCGGCGAGATTTTGCCGCCAACGTACCGCAGTACCGGGTGGCCCGTGGCATTGATCTTTTCCGCCTGCCCGGTGGCGCGATGATCCATCCAGACAATAATGTTGCGGTCCGCATCGTCCGAAGGCCCGACCGCCAGCGGCGCATCGTTATCGCCAATCACCACCAGCGAGCAGGTGGCATCGAAGCCGATCCCGGCTATCGACGACGGCGAAACGCCGGCGTTGGCCACCGCCGTTTTAATGCAGTAGCACACCGCCTGCCAGATCTCACGGCTCGACTGCTCGACCTTGTTTCCGGCGCTGCGAAACAGGGTTATTTCCCGGGTCGCGTGGGCGAGGAGCTCGCCCCGCAGATTGAATACCCCGGCGCGCACGCTGCCCGAACCGACATCCACGCCAATAATGTTTTGCGTATCGTTTTGCATCACATCCTCTCACAGGCTGGCCAGGGTCAGAGATCCACGCTGTTCGGCAGGATCACAATGTCGCGCACGGTGACGTTTTTCGAACGCGTCACCATAAACAGCACCGACTCCGCCACTTCAATCGGCTGCATCAGGCTGCCGTTGGCCAGCGCTTCGTCCATTTTGGCTTGTGGCCAGTCGTCCAGCAGAGCGGTAACCACCGGGCCCGGCAGTACGGCGCCGACGCGCACGCCATACTGCGCCACCTGGCGACGAGTGGTGTGCACAAATGCCTGCACCGCGAATTTCGACGCGGTATAGACAGGCTCCCAGATCACCGGCACCACGCCCGCGATCGAGCTGGTGAAGATAATATCCCCGGATTTTTGCGCGATCAGATGCGGCAGGACGCTGCGCACGCAGCGGAAGGCGGCGTTGATATTGAGGTGCAGCACGCGGTCCCAGACGTCCGGGTCGCCCTCGGCCACCGGCCCGCCGATATAGGCGCCGGCGTTGGCGTGGAAGATATCGAGACGCCCGGTAAGCTGCAAAATGCCCTGCAGTAGGTTATCGACCTGGTCCGCCTGCATCAGGTCGACCTGCAGGGCGAAGGCGTTTTCGCCAAGTTCGGCGACCAGTTTGTTGAGCTTTTCGCCTTCGCGGTCGATTAGCACTACTTTTGCGCCAGCCCCCAGCAGGGTCCTCGCGCACTCGAGGCCGATACCGGACGCCGCGCCGGTGATCGCGGCGACTTTACCGCTGAGGGAAGTATTCATAGAGGAGACAGAGTGGTTCATTTTATAATCCTTTGCCGTGTCTGGTTAAAACTATCGAACGCGAGGGCATCACGTTCGAGGTGATAGACTAAAACTGGTAACATATTGAATATCAGCATCTTAATTCAGGCTTGCTGGCATGTTGAGGCGGTATGCGCGCGTACTTCCTGGCGTGAAAAGGATGCTCAATCGATGAAGCTATGTTGCTCTCGCTTCATCGATTGAGCAAGTGGGGAAATTAACAGCGACATGATTTTGTGACGCAAGTTGGAAAAATGAAGAAGATAACGATTTACGACCTGGCGGAACTTTCCGGCGTTTCGGCGAGCGCGGTGAGCGCTATCCTCAACGGTAACTGGAAAAAGCGCCGCATCAGCGCCAAGCTTGCGGAAAAGGTGACGCGGATTGCCGAGGAGCAGGGCTATGCGATTAACCGTCAGGCCAGCATGCTGCGCAGTAAAAAATCACACGTCATCGGTATGATTATCCCCAAATATGATAACCGCTACTTCGGTTCCATCGCCGAACGCTTTGAGGAGATGGCCCGCGAGCGCGGCCTGCTGCCGATTATCACCTGTACGCGCCGGCGTCCGGAACTGGAGATCGAAGCGGTAAAGGCGATGCTCTCCTGGCAGGTTGACTGGGTGGTCGCGACCGGGGCGACCAATCCGGATAAAATTTCCGCGCTATGCCAGCAGGCGGGCGTGCCAACGGTCAATCTCGACCTGCCGGGCTCTCTCTCGCCGTCGGTGATTTCGGATAACTACGGCGGCGCGAAAGCGTTGACTCATAAGATCCTGGCTAATAGCGCCCGCCGCCGCGGAGAGCTGGCGCCGCTGACCTTTATCGGCGGGCGCAGCAGCGACCATAACACCAGCGAGCGTTTACGCGGCTTCCACGATGCGCATCGCGAGCTGGGGCTTAGCGTGCCGCAGGCGAATATTCTGGCCCCCGGCTATTCGAAAGGCCACGTTGAGGACTGCCTGCAGGAGCGGTTTGGCAGCGCGAAGACGCTGTTGCAGGGGATATTTGTTAACTCGACGATATCCCTGGAAGGGGTTGTGCGCTGGCTGTCGCAGGTGGGTCTGACCGGCAGCGAGCAGCCGCCGATGGGTTGCTTCGACTGGGATCCGTTTGTCTATCTGCTGGGGCACGATATCGACATGGTGCAGCAGGACGTGCCGGCGATGCTGGACGCTGTTTTTTCGATTATTGACGCCGGCGAAGCCAGCCAGCAGCGGATTGAAATTCCCCCGCGACTGATGAGCAGCAGCTGAGTCGCTGTCTGGCTGTTCGACGTTACCGCGTCAGCAGCCAGCGGGCGGTATGCTCATCGGTCACCAGGCCATTAATCCAGCCGCCTTTAAGGGCGGCCAGGATCGCCGGTCGTTTATGTTCTCCACAGGCAGCGGCAATCCGCGGGCAGTGGCTCTGGCGGATATCATAGCTGGTGATCATGCGGTTGATCTCGCTGTCTACCACGTCGCCTTGCGCATCAATAAACCGCCCGAGGATCTCCCCGATGCCGCCGCGGGCGGTCAGCTCATCCATCTGCGCCTGATTGATAAAGCCGTCTTTAAAGATCGGACTTTGCGTGCCCAGCGGACCAATACCGACAAAAATCACGTCCGCCTCGCGGGCGACGCCGGAGACGCTGCGGAATAAGCGATTGGTGCACCACATTTCATACTCATCCGCGCTTTGGGCGTAGCGCGGCGCCGGCCACTGATAGTACTTGGCCTTAATTTTGCGGGTCAGCAGCAGGGGCACGTCATCGTAATAATTGCACTGCCCGTCGGCGTTCATGGCGCTGATCAGCGCCACGCAGCGGGTATTCAGGCTGTCAAAATCGATGCGCTGCAGCGCTTTTTTCAGGGTCAGGCCCGAGCCCAGACCGATGATTTTCTCTTTATCATCCTGCAGATAGCGAGCCATCAGCTGATAGCAGCCAAATGACACACTGTCGAGGGTGCTTTCTTCGCTAAAGGCGGGGACCACATTGCACTCGATCAAGCGGTATTTTTCCTGCAGCAACTGCGCATAATCGAGGCAGTTCGCTACCGGATGATGCAGATTAATCGACACAATCCCTTCTTCTTTCGCGGCGGCGATCAGCCGTTGCACCACCGGTCTGGAGGTGCCCAGCTGGCTGGCAATCTCGCTCTGATTCTGGCCGGCGATGTAGTACATCCATGCGGCACGCACCTTCTGATCCAACCGGATATCGTCTTCTTTACTCATGGTTTCCCGCCCTAAGTTGCTGGCCAGGGCACGCAATTGGCCCGGCGAATACCCGCATTCTCGCCGTGGTTGGCATAACTGGCAAGCTTTTGCTCTTTACTGGTCATTTGTAATTTAATTGGGTAATTGCTCTTTTGTGATCTATGGCTCTTATTTAGGTCAAATGATCAATTACAGTGGCGCCATCAACTCAAGGAGAGCAGAACATGAACAATCAATTCACATGGCTTCATATCGGTCTGGGTTCTTTTCATCGCGCGCATCAGGCGTGGTATCTGCATCGTCTGATTGCTTCCGGGGATAATCGCTGGCGCATCGCGGCGGGGAATATTCGCAACGACGCCGAGCAGGTGGTACAGGCGCTGGCGGCGCAGGGAGGACGTTACGTCCTCGAGACCGTCAGCCCGGAAGGGGAGCGCGAATATGAAGAGATCACCTCAATCCAGAAACTGCTGCCGTGGCAGGCCGGGCTACAGCCGCTGATTAACGAAGGGGCAAACCCGCAGACCAAAGTTATCGCCTTTACCGTGACGGAAGGGGGGTACTACCTGAACACTCGCCATCGGCTGGAAACCAGCAACCCCGATCTGCAGGCCGACCTGCAAGGCGAGTGCAAAACCATTTACGGCACCCTCGCGCGGATCCTGGAAAAGCGCATGGCCGACAACGCCGGGCCGCTGACCCTGCTCAACTGCGATAACGTGCGTCATAACGGCGAGCGTTTCCACGACGGTATGGTCGAGTTCCTGCAGCTCACCGGCAAACAGGCGGTGATTGACTGGATGGCGGCCAATACCACCTGTCCGAACACCATGGTGGACCGCATCACCCCGCGTCCGGCGGCCGATCTGCCGGCCCGCATCAAAGCGCAAACCGGAATTGATGACAAAGCGCCGGTGATGGGGGAGACCTTTATCCAGTGGGTAGTGGAGAACAACTTCCGCGATGTCCGCCCGAATCTGGAGGCGGTCGGCGTGGAGATGGTGGAGTCGGTCATCCCGTATGAAGAGGCGAAAATCCGCATTCTGAACGCGTCGCACAGCTGCATTGCCTGGGCGGGAACCTTAATCGGCCAGCAGTATATTCATGAAAGCACGCTGACCGATGTTATCTACGCCATTGCCGACCGCTACGTTACGGAGGACGTTATTCCGTGTCTCGGCGACAACGGCATTGATCTGCCGACCTACCGGGATGTGGTGCTTAAGCGCTTTACCAACCCCTATATCCAGGACACCAACCAGCGCGTCGCCGCCGACGGCTTCTCGAAAATTCCGGCGATGATCGCGCCAACCTTGCAGGAGTGCTACCAGCGCGGCGTCCGCCCGGAAGCGACCGCCATGCTGCCGGCGCTGTTCTTCGTCTTTATGGAGCAGTGGCACAAGGGAACTCTGCCGTATCAGTACCAGGACGGCATCCTGGATGCGCAGGCGGTGCATGAGATGTTCGAGGCTCAGGATCCGGTGGCTGTCTACGCGCGCGATAAAGCCCTGTTTGGTGATCTCGCCAACAACGCGGATTTCCTGGCGCTGATGCGCGAGAAAGTCGCCGCCGTTTACACGCTGATTAACTAAGAGGTGGCTATGTATCTGGGTATCGATCTCGGCACATCGGAAGTCAAAGCGCTGGTCATTGATGAGAACCATGAGGTTATCGCCAGCCATAGCGCGCCGCTGAGTATTCAGCGGCCTCATCCGCACTGGTCAGAACAAGCGCCGGAGCTATGGTGGGAGGCGACGGAGTACCTGATGACCACGCTACGGGAAAAATGCGCGCAGCATTGGCCGGCCATTAAGGCGATTGGCCTCTCCGGGCAGATGCACGGCGCGGTGTTGCTGGATGCAGAGGGGAAGGCGATCCGTCCGGCCATTCTGTGGAACGACACCCGCTGCGCCGCAGAGTGCGCCGAGCTGGAGGCGATGGCGCCGGAGCTGCATCAGGTGGCGGGCAACCTGGCGATGCCGGGCTTTACCGCGCCGAAGCTGTTGTGGGTGCGCCGTCACGAGCCGGAACACTTTCAGCGCACCGCCACGGTGCTGTTGCCCAAGGATTATCTGCGCTACCGGATGACCGGGAAGAAAGTCTCCGATATGTCGGACGCCGCCGGGACGCTGTGGCTGGACGTGGCGAAGCGCGACTGGTCCGACGCTCTGCTGGACAAGTGCGGCTTGTCGCGTAGCCAAATGCCGACGCTGGTGGAAGGCTGCGAGGTTTCCGCCACCCTTGACCCGCAGGTGGCTGCCCGCTGGGGGCTGAACGCCTCGGTGATGGTGGCCGGGGGCGGGGGGGATAACGCGGTCAGCGCCATTGGCGTCGGCGCGGTCTCGCCGGGGGATGCGTTTATTTCGCTCGGCACCTCCGGGGTGCTGTTTGTGGTGACCGACGCCTATCGTCCGGCGCCGCAGTCGGCGGTACATGCGTTTTGTCACGTGCTGCCGAACCTGTGGCACCAGATGAGCGTCATGCTGAGCGCCGCCAGCTGTTTGCAGTGGTTCTGCCGCCTGACCGGCACCACGGAGGTGGCGCTGCTGGCGGAGATTGCCGAGCTAAGCGAGGAGGATAAAGCCAACGCGCCGTTCTTCCTGCCCTATCTCTCCGGGGAACGAACCCCGCATAACGATCCTGACGCGCGCGGCATCTTCTGGGGCATGACCCACGCCAGCCTGCGCGCGCAGCTCGGCTACGCGGTGCTGGAGGGGGTGAGCTTTGGGATCAACGACGGCCTGCAGGCATTGAAAGAGAGCGGGACGCCGATCGCGCAGTGCTCGCTGGTGGGCGGGGGCGCCCGCAGCCCGTTCTGGGCCCAGCTGCTGGCCGATATTCTCGCTATGCCGGTGGTGACCCACAAAGGCGGAGAGACCGGCGGCGCGCTGGGCGCGGCGCGGCTGGCCTGCCTGGCGGCGGGCAAACCCATTGCCGCGGTGTGTGAAAAACCGGAAGTCTGGCAGACCTGGCGTGCGGATCCCATTCGCCACCACACCCTGATGCAACGCTACGCGCAGTTTAAAGCCCTGTATTTAAACGATCTGCACTATCGACAGCACTGATTTTCATCATAACCGCCGCTTCGTTGCACGTCGCGGAGCGGCCACCCTGTACCCTGAAAACGAGGTCATTATGTCTATCAATAATAAACAGTGGCTCGGTTTACCCCTGAACCTGCTCTGGGGATACATCGCCATTGCCGTATTTATGACCGGCGACGGTTTTGAATTAGCCTTTCTGTCGCACTATATCAAAGCGCTCGGCTTCTCTCCGGCGGAGGCCTCCTTTGCCTTTACCCTCTACGGCCTGGCCGCCGCGCTGTCGGCGTGGATTTCCGGGGTGGTGGCGGAAATTATCACCCCGCTGAAAACGATGATGATTGGCTTCGTGCTGTGGTGCGTATTCCACGTGCTGTTCCTCGTTTTCGGCCTCGGTCACGCCAATTATGCGCTGATCCTGCTTTTCTACGGCATCCGCGGCTTCGCCTATCCGCTGTTCCTCTACTCGTTTATCGTGGCGATTGTCCATAACGTCAAAAGCGACAACGCCAGCTCGGCCATCGGCTGGTTCTGGGCGGTGTATTCCATCGGCATCGGGGTCTTCGGCAGCTATATTCCGAGCTTTACCATTCCGCACATTGGCGAAATGGGCACCCTGTGGCTGGCGCTGGCCTTCTGCCTTACCGGGGGCGTGATTGCCCTGGTTTCCCTGCGCCATATTCAAACGCCGCAGCATATGCAGAATCTCACCACCCGTGAGAAGTTTTCCGAGCTGGGACGCGCCGCGACGCTGCTCTATACCAACCGCAATATTCTGCTGTCGAGCATGGTGAGGATTATCAATACCCTCTCGCTGTTCGGCTTTGCGGTGATTATGCCGATGATGTTTGTCGATGAGCTGGGCTTCAGCACTTCAGAATGGCTCCAGGTATGGGCAGTCTTCTTCTTCACCACCATTTTCTCTAACGTGCTGTGGGGGATCCTCGGGGAAAAACTGGGCTGGATGAAGGTGGTGCGCTGGTTCGGCTGCATCGGGATGGCGCTCTCCAGCCTGGCGTTTTACTACATTCCTCAGCACTTTGGCCATAGCTTTGCGATGGCGCTGATCCCCGCCATCGCCCTCGGGATCTTTGTCGCCGCCTTCGTGCCGCTGGCGGCCGTGTTCCCGGCGCTGGAGCCGAAGCATAAAGGCGCGGCCATTTCGGTCTATAACCTGTCGGCGGGGATGTCGAACTTTCTCGCGCCGGCGATTGCCGTGGTGCTGCTGCCGTTCTTCAGCACCATCGGGGTGGTGATCGCCTATACCGGATTGTACGTGGTGGCCTTTTTCCTCTGCGCCTTTATCCGCGTGGAGCAGCCGGGGTTCTCCCACAAGGAAGCAACCGCCCGCGAGCAGGTTGAATTCTCGTAGGTACTGCGGCTGGCATGCGCTTCATGCCAGCCTTAATGAGGTGAACGAATGAGTATGCAGGCGGTTATTTTTGACATGGATGGCGTGATTATTGATTCCGAGGCGCTGTGGCGTCAGGCGCAGATTGACGCCCTCGCGCAGTGGGGGGCAACGGCGAGCGTTGCTGAATGTGAAACCCTGACCAAGGGCAAGCGCCTCGACGACATTGCCGGCACCTGGTGCCGCTATTTTCAGCTTGATCTCGCTCCGCAGCGGCTTGAAGACGCCATCCTGCAGCGCATCACCCGCCTGATTGCCGCGAAAGGCGAACCGATGCGCGGGGTGCAGGAGGCGTTACGCTATTTTCGCGAAGCGGGTTATAAGATTGCGCTCGCCACGTCATCATCTCGTCAGGTTATTGCCGCTGTGCTGAACAAGCTTTCGCTCTGGCACTTTTTTGACGCGATCTCCAGCGCGGATGATGAACCATGCGGCAAACCGCACCCGGCGGTGTACCTCACGACGCTGCGGAAGCTCAATCTCAACGCCAGCCAGTGTCTGGTGATTGAGGATAGCTTTACCGGCTTTTGCGCGGCCCAGTCGGCGGGGATTGCCACGATAGTGATTGCAGAAGATAGCCAGCACGCGCGTTTTCAGGCCGCCGCTGGCCGCTATCAAACCTTACCTGAACTGCTGGAAGCGCTTAGCGCGGAGCCAGCGGCGGCGGTTTAAGTCAGCCATTTGTGGGCGCAGACATTCCCGGGATGTAGCTGGTCGGTTAATCTTTTCTCTGCGCTCACGCCCTTTTTTCTCCTGGTCGATCTGCCTCACATTTCGCTCATCTTTTGTGAAAACAGTCACGTCTTGTTGTGCCAATGCCCAAATTTATGGCCTTGCTTAGCGGTGTTTGTCCGAGGCACTACTACGAAGTTGTGCTTAGATTATATATTGAAACGTATTTTCAATAATGTGAAACCGCTTTGCCGATCTGCTTATGTCGATCGGATTTGGCCGTGATAAGGACCGAGCATGAAAATTGAATCTGTGAATGTCACCGTTTTCCAATATCCCACTCGTCGGGTTTCCGACAGCGCCGGGCACTCCCATCCGGGGGTTGAAAGCATGGCCAAAATGGCGATGCTGACCATCACCGCTGATGATGGGGCGCAGGGCTTTTCGTTTGCGCCTCCGGAAGTCGTGCGCCCGTTCGTGGTGAATACTTTTTTTCGCAAAGTGCTGGTGGGACAGGACCCGTTTAACCGTGAGCGTATCTGGCAGGATCTTAACCACTGGCAGCGCGGCAGCGCACATCAGCTAACGGAGCGCGCGCTGTCGTTTGTTGAACAGGCGCTGTGGGACCTGATCGGCCGCAGCCTTAAGATGCCGGTTTATAAGCTGCTCGGCGGCTATCGCGACACTGTCCCGGCTTACGGTAGCACCATGTGCGGCGACGATCTGCCGGGCGGCCTGTCGACCCCGGAAGAGTATGCCGCTTTTGCTGAGAAGCTGGTCGCCCGCGGCTACAAGGCCATCAAACTGCACACCTGGATGCCGCCAATCTCTTTTGCGCCCAATCCCAAAATGGACATTAAAGCCTGCGCGGCGGTGCGCGAAGCCGTAGGGCCGGATATTGACCTGATGATTGATGGCTATCACTGGTACAGCCGCGCCGAGGCGCTGTGGATCGGCAAAGAGCTGGAAAAACTCAATTTCGCCTGGTTTGAAGAGCCGATGGAGGAGGATTCGATGTCTTCCTATGCGTGGCTGGCGGAAAACCTGTCGATTCCCATCGTCGGGCCGGAGAGCTTCGGCGGCAAGCACCACATGCGCGCCGAATGGGTGAAAGCCGGGGCCTGCGACATTCTGCGCGCCGGCGCTAACGGCGTGGGGGGGATTACACCGACCATGAAGGTGGCGGCGCTGGCGGAATCTTTCGGCATGGATTGCGAAGTCCACGGCAACGGAGCGGCAAGCCTGGCGGTGGTGGGCGCGATCCGCAACTGCCGCTGGTACGAGCGCGGCCTGCTGCATCCGTTCCTCGACTACGATGAACCGGCGGCCTATCTCAACAGCATTGTCGACCCGATGGATGACCAGGGATTTGTGCATTTGTCACAACGTCCGGGTCTCGGTGAAGACATTAATTTTGCGTATATCGAAGCCAATACCGTTAGCCACGACTGATTTAAAAAAATAAATACCCGATGGCGCTGCGCTTATCGAGCCTGCGGCCCGGTAGACCGGATAAGCCGAAAATGCCGCCATCCGGCAACATGTACCCTACAGTACAGGCAAACAGAGATATGAAAAAAACCTCCTTACTGGGAGCGTGTATTCTCGCGCTCGCCATGTCGATGGGGAGCGGGGAGGCGGTGGCGAAAACGCCGCCCGACCAGCTGATCATCGGCATGAATATGAATAACCTGCTCACCCTTGACCCGGCGGCGATGACCGGTAACGAAGTGGTGGGGATCGTGGTCAACCTCTACGACTCGCTGGTGGAGCTTGACCCTGAGCAGCTCACCACCGTCAGGCCCGCGCTGGCGAAATCCTGGGATATCAGCCCCGACGGCAAAACCCTGACCTTTCATCTGCGCGATGACGTTAAGTTTCACTCCGGCAACCCGCTGACCGCCGCCGACGTCGTGTGGTCAATGCGGCGCATCCTGCACCTCAACCTGGCCCAGGCCTCAGTATGGAAATCCTATGGCTTCAGTAAGAAAAATATCGACAGCCAGGTCAGCGCGCCGGACCGCTTCACGGTGCAAATCGTATTACCCAAAGATAACGATCCGCAGCTGGTGATTTACTCGCTGGCGGCGCTTGGCAACCTCGGAGTGCTGGACAGTAAAACGGTGCAAAGCCATCAGCAGGATAACGACTGGGGTAACCGCTGGCTAACCACCCATGAAGCCGGTTCCGGGCCGTTTATCCTCGAAACCTGGCAGGCGAAAGATGTGCTGCGCATGAAGCGCAACCCTGACTACTGGCGCGGCGAGGCGAAAATGAGCCGCGTGGTACTGCGTCATTTCCAGGAGTCGCAAACTCTGCGCCTGATGATCGAAAAAGGCGACCTTGATATTGCCAACAATATGGCGGTTTCCGATATCAACGCCCTGCGCAGCGACCCGCAGCTGACCGTCGATGCGGTGCAGCGCGGCACCATGTACTACGTGGCGATGAACATGAAAGAGGCGCACTTCGCCAATCCGAAAGTGCGCGAGGCGGTGCGCTATCTGATTGATTACCAAGGTATCAATAAAGCGCTGATGCCGGGCTACGGCGTGCTGCACCAGCGGCCTATCAAAGCGGGAATGCCGTCCACGCTACCCGATCCCGGCTACAGGCTGGACGTGGCGCGGGCGAAAAAGCTGCTGGCGGAAGCGGGATATCCCAACGGCTTTGATACCACGCTGCGGGTACTCTCCGATCAGCCATTTCTTAACATCGCTATCGCCGTGCAGTCGACGCTGATGCAGGCGGGGATTAACGCCAAAATAATCACCGGCACTGGTAACCAGATCTACGGCGCAATGCGCGAGCGTAAATTTGACCTGCTGGTAGGTCGCGGCGGCAGCGGGATGGAGCCGCATCCGCACTCCAGCCTGCGCGCGCTGGTCTATAACCCGGATAACAGCGATAAGGCGCGCCTGACCAACTTCCAGGGCTGGCGTACCGGTTTTTACGACCCGCAACTGAATACGATGATTGACCAGGCCCTGCTGGAACGCGATCCGCAAAAACAGGTGGCTGACTACCAGGCCATCCAGACACGCTACGACCAGCTGGTTCCGGCTTTAATTCCGCTTTCGCAGATGGTTGATTCGGTCGTCGTGCGCAACGAGGTACGGGAGTATCAGCCGCACCCCTCCGCCACCACTTTTCTGCGTGACGTCTATAAAGTCCGCGAAGGAGAGAAAGGATGAGTACCGCAATCCTTGCGCCCGGCTCACGCGGCCGGCGCTTATCAAAACGGCTACTGCAGGTGGTGATTACACTGTTCGGCCTGCTGCTGCTGACCTTTACCATTGGCCGCGTCATGCCCATCGACCCGGTGCTGGCGATTGTCGGCCCGGATGCTGACCAGAGTACCTATCAGCAGGTTTACCAGCAGCTGGGGTTTGATAAATCGCTGACCACCCAGTTTGGCATCTATTTCGTCAACCTGTTGCACGGCGATCTGGGCAACGCGCTGCTGACCGGGAAACCGGTGGTGGACGATATTATCCGCGTCTTCCCGGCCACCATGGAGCTGGCAACGATGGCGATTATTGTCGGCGCGGGTCTTGGTATTCCGCTGGGCGTGTTGGCGGCAGCGCGGCGCAATAGCGTCTCCGATTATGTGGTACGCATTATCAGCCTGGCGGGCTACTCGACGCCGATCTTTTGGGTCGGGATGATGGGGCTGCTGGTGTTCTATGCCTGGCTTGGCTGGGTAGGCGGCGCCGGGAGGGTAGATCTCGGGCTGGATGGTGTGGTGCCGCGCCGCACCGGGCTGATGACCGTTGATGCGCTGCTGGCCGGCAACGGCCAGGTGTTCTGGAACGCCATTAATCATCTGATTCTTCCCGCCTCGCTGCTGGGTTTTCACTCGCTGGCTTATATCAGCCGTATGACCCGCAGCTTTATGCTGGCCCAGCTGTCGCAGGAGTTCATTATTACCGCCCGGGTGAAAGGGCTGACCGAGCGCCAGGTTATCTGGAACCATGCGTTTCGTAACATCCTCGTGCAACTGCTGACGGTGGTGGCGCTGGCCTACGGCGCGCTGCTGGAAGGCGCGGTGCTGATTGAAACCGTCTTCTCATGGCCGGGGTTTGGCTCCTACCTTACCGGAAGCTTGCTGCTGGGCGATATGAATGCGGTGATGGGCTGCGTGCTGCTGGTGGGGGTGATCTTCGTGATGCTCAACCTGCTCTCCGACATGCTGTATCAATTCTTTGATCCGAGGACAAAATCATGACCGTTTCTCTGGATTCGCCGCTTTCGGGTGGTGCGGGCGAAGGCCGTCAGCGGCTGCAACGCGCGGCGGCGCGGGCCGTCGGGTTTATCGGCAAAATGGCGCGCAATCCGCTCACGGCCATCGGCGGAGGAATTATCTTTATGCTGCTGGTGGTGGCGATTTTCGCGCCGCTGATTGCGCCTTATAACCCGCTGGTACAGGACCTGAATAGTGCGCTGGTCGCGCCGAATGCGCAGCACTGGTTCGGCACCGATGAGTTTGGCCGGGATATCTTTAGTCGCCTGGTGTACGGCTCCCGCATCACGCTCTATATCGTGCTGCTGGTCTCAGTGACCGTCGGTCCGCTCGGACTGCTGCTGGGCGTCAGCGCCGGCTATTTCGGCGGTAAAGTCGATATGGTGCTGATGCGCGTCACCGATATTTTCATCTCCTTCCCGAGTCTGGTCCTGGCGCTGGCGTTTGTCGCCGCTTTAGGACCGGGGCTGGAGCACGTGGTTATCGCCATCACGCTGACCGCCTGGCCGCCGATTGCCCGTCTGGCGCGCGCCGAAACGCTCTCTCTGCGCCAGGCCGATTTTATCTCCGCCGTGCGTCTGCAGGGCGCTTCATCGGCCCGCGTCCTCTGGCGCCATATCGTGCCGCTGTGTCTGCCCTCGGTCATTATCCGTATCACCATGAATATGGCCGGGATCATTCTGACCGCGGCCGGCCTAGGCTTTCTCGGCCTCGGCGCGCAGCCGCCAGAGCCGGAGTGGGGAGCGATGATCTCCAGCGGGCGCACTTATATGATGGAGTGCTGGTGGGTCGTAACCATTCCGGGGCTGGCGATTTTGATCAATAGCTTAGCGTTCAACTTCTTAGGAGATGGCCTACGTGACATCCTCGATCCCCGTAGTGAATAATGCACCGCTGCTCGACGTGCGAGATTTGTGCGTCGACTTTGTTAACGGTAGCGCGGTGACCCACGCCGTGCGCGGCGTCTCCTTCCAGCTGGGGCATGAGAAGCTGGCTATTGTCGGCGAGTCCGGTTCGGGTAAGTCCACCGTTGGGCGCGCGCTGCTGCAGCTGCATCCGAAAAAGGCCCGCGTCAGCGCTAGCCGGATGCAGTTTGCCGACCTCGATCTGCAGCATCTTAGCGAAGCGCAGATGCGCGGCGTACGCGGCAAACGTATCTCGATGATTATGCAGGATCCGAAATATTCGCTGAATCCGGTGGTCTGCGTGGGTAAGCAAATCGCCGAGGCCTGGCTTACTCATCATCCCGGGCGCAAAGATGAGGCGAAAGCCAGGGCGCTGGAGATGCTGGAGGTGGTGCGTATTCGCCAGCCGGAGCGCGTTTATCAGCTTTATCCGCATGAAATATCCGGCGGACAGGGGCAGCGCATCATGATCGCCATGATGCTGATTACCGACCCGGAGCTGATCATTGCCGATGAGCCCACCTCCGCGCTGGACGTGTCGGTGCGCCTGCAGGTGCTGGGCCTGCTGGATGACCTGGTTCAGTCGCGCGGGTTGGGGCTGATTTTTATCAGCCACGATATCAACCTGGTGCGCAGCTTCTGCGACCGGGTGCTGGTGATGTACGCCGGACGGGTAGTGGAGTCCATCGCCGCTAAAGATCTCGATAACGCCCGTCACCCCTACACTCAGGGATTGATTAACTCGCTGCCGGATATGCAGCATCGTCGCCCGATACTGCCGGTGCTGCAGCGTCAGGCCAGCTGGTTAACGGATTAAGGAGCGGATAATGATTGAAGTTCAACATCTCAACCTCGCGTTTGGCGAGGGGGAGAAGCTTAACCAGGTGCTGTATGACGTCAGTTTCCACGTTAAGCCCGGCGAGATCTACGGTCTGGTAGGAGAGTCCGGTTCCGGGAAAACGACGGTGCTCAAGTGCCTGGCGGGGCTGTTTACCCACTGGCAGGGGGAACTGACCATCGATGCTCAGCCCTTAGGGCATGAAATTAGCCGCGAGCGCTGCCGTCAGGTGCAGATGGTATTTCAGGACCCCTACGGATCGCTGCATCCCCGTCACACCATTGGCGATATCCTCGAAGAGCCGCTGCAGATCCATCGTATCAACGACCGCGACCGGCGGATCAATGTGCTGCTGGATAAAGTTGGCCTCAACCGCGCCTTTCGCGAGCGCTATCCGCATCAGCTCTCCGGCGGGCAGCGGCAGCGCGTGGCGATAGCCAGAGCGCTGATTCTTGAGCCTCAGGTGCTGCTGCTGGATGAGCCGACGTCGGCGCTGGATGTGTCGGTGCAGGCTGAGATCCTTAACCTGCTGGCAGAATTGCAGCGGGAGGCTAAGCTCACTTACCTGATGGTCACCCACGATCTTGGGGTTATTGCCCACTTATGCCAGAAAGTGGCGGTGATGCAGTACGGGAAGATCCTCGAAACCCTGACGGTCGATGCGCTGGTCAGCGGCCAGGCGCAGACGGCCTATACGCAGATGCTGGTTAACGCCAGTCGGCAATATACGCGCGAAATGGCGCGCGAGGTGGCGGAATACTAAGCTTTATGGCGCATTGTCTCACGGCAGATGCGCTCATTTTAATAGGTAACTATTTGATGTTATAGGTTTTTTGTGGTTGTGGGTATCGTCTGTTAATGTAAGCGCGGTGCTTGGATCGATATCCTGCCCAGGTTTTTCCTGCAGCCGCAGGTGCCGTTTTACCTTAACATTCAGAGTCTCAATCAACGAACCCGGCTGCTGTATACCAGCCGGGCGCCGTCTTTGCTTTGCGAAGCCTGATCAGCGTAGCAGCGGGCAGTCGGGCGGCAGCCGGCAGCGCAGGGCCGCCGGTAACAGCTCCATACGGAAGGTTTTGCCGCTGAGCGGCTCGCCGTCGAGGTTAAAGGTCATCTCATGGGGCGCGGTTATTTCAAACCACGAGGAGACACCGTCAACAATATTCGGCGAGTTTTCCGGATTCGCCAGGGTGCTGAACAGGGCAGGGATCAGCTCTTCGCCGGTGAAAATGCGCAGATGCAGCAGACCATCGTTAATCAACGCCTCCGGGCACAGCTGCTGGCCGCCGCCGGCCTGGCGGCCGTTGCCGATGCCGATGACCAGCGCATCGCCCTGCCAGTGAAAGTTCTCCCCGCGGATCTCGCAGCGGTCCGGCTTCAGGGTATCCATGCGCATCAGACCGTGGATTAAATAAGAGACACCGCCGAGCGCGGCCTTGAGTTTTTCCGGCGTTTCGGTGGTGATCCGGGTGCCGAACCCGCCGGTCGCCATATTAATAAAGCCGGTTTTATCATTCACCCGGGCGATATCTATCGGCACATCGCGGCCGACGATCGCCAGCTTGAGGGCGCTGGCCAGATCCTGCGGAATACCGACGCTGGTGGCAAAGTCGTTAGCCGTGCCCAGCGGTAAAATCCCTAGCGCCATCTTGCCGCCGCGCTCCACCAGCGCGGTCGCCACTTCATTAATGGTGCCATCGCCACCGCCGGCGATCACCGTTTCAACGTTCAGCTGCAGGGCTTCATCGATAAACCGAGCGGCATCGCCCTTTTCCCAGGTCACGCGGACGTGAATATCAATCCCTTCATCGCGTAACAGGTTAACCGCTTCGCGTAGCTGCGGTTCATTGGCACCTTTGCCGTTAAGGATCAGTAAGCTGGCAGGAAACGTAGACATCATCAAGGGAACCTTTATTGCTCAATGTTGCATAAAGTGTACCGCATGACGAAAGCGAAGACCGGAGGAGAGGCAAAAAAATAAGCCCGCGTAAGGGAGATTACGCAGGCTAAGGAGGTGGTTCCTGGTACAACTAGCATTTATGGGTTATGTTTTTCAGCGAAATGGATGATACCTGTTTCGATCGAAACGGTATGTGATCCGATTCTAATATCCTTACATCGTGAAAAAATAACGCAAATTAACTAGTTACCGTGCGGATTTCTGGTTGTTTGACCAGTAAAGTTGCGCATCAGCAGGGCATACTGCAGGGGCAGGTCGTCCGGCACAGGCAACCAGACGGTATAGCCATCGCCCGGGGCCACCGGCATGGTTTCGCCTTTGCCATTCTCCATATGCTCAAGGGTGAAGTTGACGTTACCCTGCGGGGTCATCAGCTCAAGGCTGTCGCCGACGCTGAACTTATTTTTGACCGCCACGGCCGCCAGCGGGCCGTTACGCTCTCCGGTGAATTCGCCGACAAACTGCTGGCGCTCGGAGACGGAGTAGCCGTACTCGTAGTTCTGATAATCGTCATGGGTATGGCGGCGCAGGAAGCCTTCGGTGTACCCGCGGTGGGCCAGCCCCTCCAGGGTCTCCAGCAGGCTGGTATCGAACGGTTTGCCGGCGGCGGCATCGTCGATCGCCTTGCGGTAAACCTGAGCGGTGCGCGCGCAGTAGTAGAAGGATTTGGTGCGGCCTTCGATCTTCAGCGAGTGAACGCCCATCTGGGTCAGACGCTCAACGTGGGCGATAGCCCGCAGATCTTTCGAGTTCATGATGTAGGTGCCGTGTTCGTCCTCAAAGGCGGTCATGTATTCGCCTGGACGTTTGGCTTCCTCAATCATAAAGACTTTATCGGTCGGCGCGCCGATGCCGAGGGTGGGCTCCACGGTCTGCACCGGGATCGGCTCATATTTGTGGACGATGTTGCCGACGTCGTCCTCTTTGCCTTCCGCCACGTTGTATTCCCAGCGGCAGGCGTTGGTGCAGGTCCCCTGGTTCGGGTCGCGCTTGTTGATATACCCGGAGAGCAGGCAGCGGCCGGAGTAGGCCATGCACAGCGCGCCGTGGACGAAAATCTCAATCTCCATCTCCGGCACCTGGCGGCGAATCTCTTCGATTTCATCCAGCGACAGTTCACGCGACAGGATCACGCGGGTCAGCCCCATCTGCTGCCAGAATTTGACCGTCGCCCAGTTGACGGCGTTGGCCTGCACTGAAAGATGGATCGGCATCTCCGGGAAGTGTTCCCGCACCAGCATGATTAAACCCGGATCGGACATGATCAGCGCGTCCGGACCCATCTCCACCACCGGCTTCAGATCGCGAATAAACGTTTTCAGCTTGGCGTTATGCGGGGCGATGTTGACCACCACATAGAATTTTTTACCCAGCGCGTGGGCTTCATTGATGCCGAGCTGCAGATTTTCGTGATTGAATTCGTTGTTACGCACGCGCAGCGAGTAGCGCGGCTGGCCGGCATAGACGGCATCGGCACCATAGGCGAAAGCGTAACGCATATTCTTCAGCGTTCCCGCCGGGGAGAGGAGTTCTGGTTTAAACATGGTGTTCTCGTTCTGATGACAGGTCAGATTCGCCGCACCTGGTGCGGCGAGTTGGGGAGTGTCCCCACATTAAGGGCGGGCATTGTAGCGCCGCGGCGAAGGGGAGTAAATATCAGATAGGTATCTTTCAGTATGGCTAATTTGTTTGCCATTTTGAACCTGGGCAGTGCTCACACTGACAGCGTTAATAACGCCTGGTGGGATAGGCTCTAGGGAGTTCCCCGGGTTGCGGCGTAAACGCCTTACCCGGGCTACGGATTGCAGATGGCGGTGAACGTGTAGCCCGGCGAAGCGCAGCGCGAGCCGGGAAAAGGCTAACTACGCCAGCCGGCAGGCGTCCGCTTCCCAGCGGTAGCCAACGCCATACACCGCGCGGATAAACGACTGCTCGGCGTCCAGCGCCTCCAGCTTACGCCGCAGGTTCTTGATGTGGCTGTCGATGGTGCGATCGGTGACTACCCGATAATCGTCATACAGATGGTTGAGTAGCTGTTCGCGGGAGAACACTTTGCCCGGCTCCTGGGAGAGGGTTTTCAGCAGCCGGAACTCGGCGGGAGTGAGGTCCAGCAGCTTGTCGCGCCAGGAGGCCTGAAAACGACCTTCGTCGACAATCAGCGGGCTCTGGGCGTCCAGCGCCTGCAGATCGCGCTGCGGTTTGCAGCGGCGGAGGATGGTTTTTACCCGGGCGACCACTTCCCGCGGGCTGTAGGGCTTGCAGATATAGTCGTCGGCGCCTATTTCCAGCCCCAGCAAACGGTCGATCTCTTCGATTTTCGCCGTCACCATCACCACCGGAACATCGGAGAAGCGGCGAATTTCCCGGCACAGCGTCAGACCGTCGGTACCGGGCAGCATCAGATCCAGCAGGATCAGGTGCGGCGGCGTCTGGCGGACGTAGGGCAGGACCTTGTCGCCGTGGTTAATCAACGCAGGCGCATAGCCGGCGGCCTGCAGATAATCAATCAGCAGTTGGCCGAGCTTCGGTTCATCTTCCACGATAAGGATGCGTGGGGTGTTTTCATCTACAGGCAATTCAGTCATACGTCTCTCGGTAAATCATGTTCCAGAGGTAACTCAACTTTAATGCTAACCCCGCCAAAAGGCGAATGGTCGGCACGCAGGGTGCCGCCGTGGGCCGCTACGATATTGAGGCAAATCGCCAGTCCGAGGCCGGAGCCGCCGCTGGCGCGGTTGCGCGATCCTTCCGCCCGGTAAAAGCGTTCGCACAGGCGGGCCAGCTGCTCATCGCTGACGCCGGGGGCGCTGTCGGCGAAGTCAATCACCAGCATGCGACCGCTGCGGCGGGCGGTAATGTGCAGGCTGCCGCCGCTGTCGGTATAGCGCAGGCTGTTCTCCAGCAGATTGTTGAAGAGCTGCATCAGGCGGTCGCGGTCGCCGAAGATCATCGCCTGCTCCGGGAGCGACACCTGAATGCTTAGCTGCCGGCTGGCGAAGCGCTCGCGAAAAGCGCCCGCCGCCACTTCCAGCAGGGTGATGATATCCAGTGAGGTTTTCTGGTAGGCCAGCGCCCCCTCGTCGGACATCGACAGCTGATGGAGGTCGTCCACCAGCTTGGTGAGGGTAGCCACCTCGGCCTGCAGAGAAGGAATCGACTCGGGGGTAAAGCGCCGGACCCCGTCCTGAATCGCCTCCAGCTCGCCGCGCAGCACCGCCAGCGGGGTACGCAGCTCATGGGAGATATCGGCCATCAGATCGCGACGCATCTGCTGGTTGCGCTCCAGGGTGCTGGCGAGCTGGTTAAAATCCTGCGCCAGGCGGCCGAGCTCATCGCCGCCGGTCACCGTCACGCGGGTGGAAAAGTCGCCCGCCGCCAGCTTATGGGTGCCTTCCACCAGCCGCTTCACCGGCGCCAGCAGACCGCGGGCCAACGGGAAAGTGGCCAGCGCGGCAAGCAGGGTGGCAAGGGCGACAATCAGCCAGCTGGTGCGCTTTTGCTGCCGGTCGAAGTTAATGTCGGTATTGCGCGTCAGCCGCTCTACCGGCGAGGCGATCACCTTGCCCACCTCCGCGCCGTTGACCACGATGCTGCGCTGGGTACCATCCTCCGGGACGCGCTCTCGCGGCCCCACCAGCACGCGCCCCGACTGATCCACCACCCAGAACATGGTGCGCCAGCCGTGGGGCGGCATTTCCGGCCTCGGGCGCGGGCCGTCAGGGGGGCCATCCGGCGGCGGCCCGTCCGGAGCGGCGTCCGGCTTCATGGCGTGCCCCGGCGGCGAGCGGTCGTCGTTATCCCGTTCGAAGGTGCGCAGCAACTGGAAGATAAAGCGGTCATTATTGCGCAGAAACGCCCAGCTGCCATGCTGGGCATACTGCTCGCTCAGCGCGTCGCTGAGCATGGTTAAGCGTTGCTCATTGCCGCGCTTGATATAGTCGATAAACCCGCGTTCAAAACTAATGCGCACTGCCCAGTGCATGCTGATCAGCAGCACGATGCAGGTGGCGAATATAGCGAGGAACAGCTTGCCGGTAATACCCGGGCGCCAAAATTTCACGATCCACTCCTGTTGCGTCGACGGAGGACGGTATTGCTGCCGACGTCATCCGGTACCCGGGAAAAGATGAGCGCCGGCAGGGCGATGATCGCCGCCATGCTCAGATAGGTGTAGAGAAAGACCTGATGGGTGCTGGCGGCGTCGAGACTCATATGCTGCTGGCCATACAGCCCCAGCAGCAGCCCGGCGATGGTCACGCCGATACTCATCGACAGCTGCATCACCATCGACAGCAGGCTGTTGCCGCTGCTGGCCAGATCGTCCGGGAGATCTTTCAGCGTCAGGGTATTCATTGAGGAGAAGCGGCTGGCGTTGATCATCCCCTGCAGAAACAGGACCAGCGGCAGCGCGTAATACCACCCGGCCAGGGCGCTAAACATAAACAGCAGGCTGACCGCCGCCAGGCCCAGGGTGCTGGCGACCAGCACCCGACGGTAGCCAAAGCGGTTGACCACCTGGACCACGATCCGCTTCATGCCCATGCTGCCGAGCACCATCGGGATCATCATCAGCCCGGCGTGAAAGGGGGAGAAGCCGAGGCCGATCTGCAGAAACACCGGGGTCATAAACGGCAGCATGCCGCTGCCGATGCGTCCCGCGAAGCTGCCGCCGAGGCCGAGAGAGAAAGTGCGGTTGCGAAACAGGTTAAGGCTAAACAGCGCCCGAGCGTTGCCGCGGGCGTGCCACAGGTAGAGCAGCAGGGCGCAGAGGCCGACGGCCACCAGCCCCGCCAGCCAGGCAGGGGAAATGCCGAGCCCTTTCTGGCCGTCGAGCGCCAGGGTCAGGGTCGCCATTCCGGCGGCCAGCAGCAGAAAGCCGGAGAGATCGAAGCGCCGGGTCTGCATGGTGTAGTTGGGCATCAGACAGAGGGTGGCGATAGCGCCGACGATCCCCACCGGGATGTTGATGAGGAAGATCCAGTGCCAGGAGGCGTACTCCACCAGCACCCCGCCCAGCGCCGGGCCGAGCAGCGGACCGACCTGGCCCGGCAGGGTGACGAAGGTCATCGCCGCCATATACTGATCGCGCGGGACGATCTTCATCACCGTCAGACGGCCGACCGGCACCATCATCGCGCCGCCGACCCCCTGCAGCACCCGCGCCATCACCAGCTGGTCGAGGGTGCTGGCCTGGGCGCAAAACAGCGATCCGGCGGTAAACAGCACGATGGCGGTGAAGAAGATATTGCGCACCCCGACCCGGTCGGCCAGCCAGCCGCTGGCCGGCAGCATCACCGCCACCGTTAACACATAGGAGACGATAATCATATGCATATGCAGCGGACTCTCCCCGAGGCTTTTGGCCATCGAGGGGAGGGCGGTGTTAACGATGGTGGTGTCCAGCGACTGCATAAAGAAGCCGAACGCCACTATCCATAGCTGCCAGCGCACGCTGGCCGGGAGGTCTGTCATGTTATTCGCTTACCGGTTGAGAGGAGTGACGCGAAAAACGCAGCCGCAGACGGTCAAAGAAAAGATAGACCACCGGCGTGGTGTAGAGCGTTAACAGCTGACTCATCACCAGACCGCCGACGATGGTGATCCCCAGCGGCTGGCGCAGCTCAGAGCCATCGCCACCGGAGAGCACCAGCGGCAGGGCGCCGAACAGCGCGGCGAGGGTGGTCATCATAATCGGCCGGAAACGCAGCAGGCAGGCCTGGAAAATCGCCTCTTCCGGCGTCAGGTTGCCGTTACGCTGCGCCTCCAGGGCAAAATCAACCATCATGATGGCGTTTTTCTTAACGATGCCAATTAATAACATAATCCCAATCAGGGCGATTAGGCTGAACGGGGCATCGAAGATCTCCAGCGCCAGCAGAGCGCCCACCCCGGCGGAGGGCAGCGTCGAGAGGATGGTCAACGGATGCACATAGCTCTCATATAGCACCCCCAGCACGATATAGACCGTGGCGATAGCCGCGAGGATCAGGATCACCTGCGCGTTCATGGTCTGCTGGAACACCTGAGCGGTACCGGCAAAGGAGCCGCGCACGCTCGACGGCACCCCGAGCTGGGTCATCGCGCGGTCAATGGCCTCGCTGGCTTCCGACAGCGAGCGGCCGGTGGGCAGGTTAAAGGAGATAGTGGATGCCGCCGACAGCCCCTGGTGGTTCACCGACAGCGAGCGGCCGGTGGGCAGGTTAAAGGAGATAGTGGATGCCGCCGACAGCCCCTGGTGGTTCACCGACAGCGGGGCATTGGCCGGCTGCCATTTGGCGAAGTAGGTCAGCGGGATCGGCTTGCCGTCGCTGTTAATGACGAACATCTTATCCAGGGCGCTGACGTCCTGGGTGTAGGCCGGATCCACCTCCATCACCACCTTATACTGGTTGAGCGGCTGGTAGATGGTAGAGATCTGCCGCTGGCCAAAGGCGTTGTTCAGCAGGTTGTTGGCGTCCTGGACGCTGATGCCGAGGCGCGACATGGTGTCCCGGTCATAGACCAGGTCCATTTCGGCGCCATTGTCCTGCTGATCCGAGTTGACGTCCGCCAGCTCCGGCAGCGCCGCCAGCGCTTTGCGGATCTTCGGCTCCCACTCGCGCAGCGCCGACAGGTCGTCGGACAGCAGGGTGTACTGATAGCTGGCGTTCGACTGCCGGCCGCCGACGCGGATATCCTGCACCGCCATCAGGAACAGGTTGGCCCCGGGCTCGTTGGCCAGCTTTTTGCGCAGCCGGTCGATCACCTGCTGCGCCGTCTCGTGGCGCTGGTCGCGCGGCTTGAGGGTGATAAACATCATCCCGCTGTTGACCCGCGAGCCGCCGGTAAAGCCGGTGACGTTATCCACCGCCGGATCTTCGCGAATGATCTTCATAAAGTCCTGCAGCTTGCCGCGCATCGCCTGGAAGGAGATGCTCTGGTCGGCCTGAATGCCGCCCATCAGCACCCCGGTGTCCTGTTCCGGGAAGAAGGTTTTTGGGATCGAAATGTAGAGCCAGACGCTGAGGGCGATGGTGCCCAGCACCACCAGGCCGGTCAGCCGGCTATGCTTCAGCACCCATTTTAACGATTTACCATAGCCGCCCTGCACGGCCACCAGCAGGCGGCCAAAGCCGCGGTTGCGCGTCGGCTGGTGGGGCTTGCCGCTTTTCAGCAGCCAGCCGCACATCATCGGCGTCAGGGTGAGGGAGACCGCCAGCGAGATGCCGATCGCCACCGACAGGGTGACGGCGAACTCGCGCAGCAGGCGGCCGGGCAGGCCGCCCATCAGCAGCAGCGGCAGGAACACCGCCACCAGCGACAGACTCATCGACAGCACGGTAAAGCCGACCTCGCGGCTCCCCTGCAGCGCCGCCTGCAGCGGTTTCATCCCCGCCTCCAGATGGCGGGAGATATTCTCCAGCACCACGATAGCGTCATCCACCACGAAGCCGGTGGCGATGGTCAGGGCCATCAGCGACAGGTTATTGAGGCTGAAGCCGCACAAATACATCGCGGCGAAGGTGCCGATTAAGGAAACCGGGACGGCGACGGCCGGGATCAGCGTGGCGCGCCCCGAGCGCAGGAACAGGAACACCACGAGGATCACCAGCGCCACCGAAATCACCAGCGTCTGTTCCACTTCCTCCAGCGAGGCGCGGATGGTCGGCGAGCGGTCCTGGGCGATCTGCAGGTCGATAGCCGCCGGAATGGTCTGCTGCAGCTCCGGCAGGCGGGCGCGGATGCTGTCCACCGTCTGGATAATATTGGCTTCCGGCAGTTTGCGGATCATCAGCAGGATCGCCGGTTTGGCGTTGGTCATCCCGGCGTTGCGTACGTCCTGCACCGAATCCGAGACGGTGGCGACATCTCCCAGCCGCACCGCGGCGCCATTCTGGTAGTGGACGATCAGCGGCTGATAGTCGGCGGCGGTCTTCAGCTCATCGTTGGTCTGCACCTGCCAGCGGTGCGCGCTGTCCTCCAGCGCCCCCTGCGGTTTGCGCACGTTGGCGTCGCTGATGGCGGTGCGCACCGCGTCCAGCGACACGCCCTGGTTGAACAGCGCCTGCGGGTTGAGGTCGACGCGCACCGCCGGCAGGGAGCTGCCGCCGACGTCGACATCGCCCACGCCGTCGATCTGCGCGATGGTCTGCGCCAGCTGGGTGGAGGCGAAATCATACAGCTCACCCTGGGAGTAGGTGTCCGAGGTCAGCGTCAGGATCATGATCGGCGCATCCGACGGATTGGCTTTGCGATAGGTCGGCCGGCTGGGCATCCCGCTCGGCAGCAGGCTTTGCGCGGCGTTGATCGCCGCCTGAACGTCGCGCGCCGCGCCGTTGATATCGCGGTCGAAGTTAAACTCGAGAATGATGCGGGTGCTGCCGAGCGAGCTGGAGGAGGTCATCTCATTGACCCCGGCAATCCGCCCCAGGGAGCGCTCCAGCGGGGTGGCCACCGACGAGGCCATGGTCTCCGGCGAGGCTCCCGGCAGCGAGGCGCTAACCATGATCACCGGGAAGTCCACCTGCGGCAGCGGGGCTACCGGCAGCAGCCGGAAGCCGAGAATGCCGCACAGGGTGATGGCCAGCGAGATGAGGATCGTCGCCACCGGGCGGTAAATGAAGAGGGCGAAAAACTTCACTTACGCCTCCTCTTCCTGACGCGGGAAGCGGCGCTTCAGGTGCAGCGACAGGCGGTCGAACAGCAGATAGATCACCGGGGTGGTGAACAGGGTCAGCACCTGGCTGAGCATCAGACCGCCGACCATGCCGATCCCCAGCGGACGCCGCAGCTCGGCGCCGACGCCGGTGCTCAGCATCAGCGGCAGGGCGCCGAGCAGGGCGGCGAGGGTAGTCATCAGGATCGGCCGAAAACGCAGCAGACAGGCCTGGTAGATCGCCTCCCGCGGCGGCATGCCCTGCTCGCGCTCAGCGGCCAGCGCGAAGTCGATCATCATGATGGCGTTCTTCTTCACGATGCCGATCAGCAGAATGATGCCGATGATGGCGATCACGTCCAGCTCGCTGCCCGCCAGCCACAGCGCCAGCAGCGCCCCGACCCCGGCGGTGGGCAGGGTGGAGAGAATCGTGATCGGGTGGATAAAGCTCTCGTACAGTACCCCCAGCACGATATACATCGCCACCACCGCGGCGACCACCAGCCAGACGGTGCTGCCGAGCGCCGACTGGAAGGCCAGCGAGCTGCCCTGGAACTGGGTGCGAATATCGGTCGGGAAATCCAGCGACTGTTCGGCGGCGAGGATCGCCTCCACCGCTTCGCCCAGCGAGTAGTTGTCCGGGACGTTAAACGAGATGGTGGTCACCGGGAACTGATCGAGGTGGTTCACCGACAGCGGGGTAAAGCGCTGCTCCACCGTGGCGATGGCGGTCAACGGCACGATGCCGCCGTCGCTGCTGGTGAGGCGGATATTCTCCAGCGCCGCCAGGCCCGGCGTCGCCTCGGTATCCTGCTCGAGCACCACGCGATACTGATTCGCCTGAGTGTAAATAGTGGAGATCAGCCGCTGGCCGAAGGCGTTGTACAGCGCATTATCGACATCGGCCATTGAGATACCGAGGCGGCTGGCGCTGTCGCGATCCACCTTGATATAGGCGGCCAGGCCTTTGTCCTGCCAGTCGCTGCTGACGTCGGCCAGCTGCGGCTGGGCCTGCAGACGGCTGAGCAGCGGCGGTACCCAGGTGCTCAGCGCCTCGAGGGAGTTTGCCTGCAGGGTGAACTGATACTGGGTGCGGCTCACCGTGGTGTCGATGGTCAGGTCCTGGGTCGGCTGCAGGTAGAGCGCCACGCCCGGGACGCCGTCCACCGCCTGCTGCAGGCGGCTTATCACCGTCTGGACGCGGTCGTCGCGTTCATCCAGCGGCTTGAGGTTGATCTGCAGACGGGCGCTGTTCAGCGCCGGGTTGGTGCCGTCGACGCCGACGAAGGAGGTCAGACTCTCCACCGCCGGATCCTTAAGGATAATGCTGGCCACCTGACGCTGGCGCTCGGCCATGCTGGCGAAGGAGACCGACTGCGGCGCCTGGAGGGTGCCCTGAATAATGCCGTTATCCTGGATCGGGAAAAAGCCTTTCGGGATAAAGACCCACAGGATAATCGACAGCGCCAGGGTGCTCAGGGCGACGCCGAGCGTCAGCCACGGATGGTTCAGCACCCGGCTCAGCCAGCGGCCATAGACGGCGATCACCCGTTCGAAGAAACGCTCGCTGGCCCGCGAGAATCGGTTCTGCTTACGCAGCGATTCGTGGCTTAGCATACGGGCGCACATCATCGGCGTCAGGGTCAGGGAGACCACCGCCGAGATAAGAATAGCGACGGCAAGGGTGACGGCGAATTCGCGGAACAGGCGGCCGACGATATCGCCCATAAACAGCAGCGGGATCAGCACCGCGATCAGCGAGAAGGTGAGGGAGATGATGGTGAAGCCGATCTCCCCCGCGCCCTTCAGCGCGGCGGCCAGCGGCTTCTCGCCTTTTTCGATATAGCGCGAGATGTTCTCGATCACCACGATGGCGTCATCCACCACGAAGCCGGTGGCGATGGTCAGGGCCATCAGCGTCAGGTTGTTGATCGAGAAGTCGAGGAACACCATCACCGCGAAAGTGCCCACCAGCGACAGCGGCACCGCGACGCCGGGAATAATGGTCGCCGGCACGTTGCGCAGAAACAGGTAGATGATCATCACCACCAGGGCGATGGCCAGCATCAGCTCAAACTGGGTGTCGCGCACCGAGGCGCGGATGTTAGTGGTCCGGTCGGAGAGGACCTGCACCTTCACCGATTTCGGCAGGCTCTCGGTGAGCTGCGGCAGCATCTGGCGAATGCTGTCGGCGGTGTCGATGATGTTGGCCCCCGGCTGGCGCTGGACGTTCATCACGATGGCCCGCTGCTGGTTGGCCCACGCCCCGAGCCAGCTGTTTTCGGCCCCTTGTTCGACGCTGGCGACATCGCCGAGCCGGATCGGCGCCCCGTTCTGATAAGCGATAATCAGCCGGCGATAATCCTCAGCGGACTGCATCTGATCGTTAGCGGAAAGCGTCACCGCGCGGGCCGGACCGTCGAGGCTGCCTTTCGCGGAGTTAACGTTGGCGCTGGTGATAGCGGTGCGCACGGTTTCGCTGGTCAGGCCGAGGGCGGCGATGGCCTGGGCGTTAAGCTTCACCCGCACCGCCGGGCGCTGGCCGCCGGCGAGGGTCACCAGACCGACGCCGGAAACCTGGGAGATCTTCTGCGCCACCCGGGTCTCCACCATATCCTCAACCTGGGTCATCGGGATCGCGGAGGAGGTGACGGCGAGAGTCATGATCGGCGGATCCGCCGGGTTCACCTTGCTGTAGACCGGCGGGTTGGGCAGATCGCTCGGCAGCAGGTTGGTGGCGGCGTTAATGGCCGCCTGCACTTCCTGCTCGGCGACGTCCAGCGGCAGGGTCAGCTGGAACTGCAGCGTGACTACCGAGGCGCCGCCGGAGCTTTGCGACGACATCTGCTTGAGGCCTGACATTTGGCCGAACTGGCGCTCCAGCGGGGCGGTGATGGCGGAGGTCACCACGTCCGGGCTGGCGCCCGGATAGAGGGTGACTACCTGAATGGTCGGGTAATCGACCTCCGGCAGGGCGGAGACCGGCAGAAAGCGGTAGCCGATGATCCCGGCTAACAGGATCGCCACCATCAGCAAAGTGGTGGCCACCGGACGCATAATAAACAGCCGGGACGGGCCGCCGGTGCGGCCTGGGGGTAACACCTGCATCAGGAACGCGCTCCGTGTTTACCGCTCTGGCGCGGAGCGGGCTGCGCCTGCTCGCTGCCGCTGGCGGTGACAACTTCCACCTTCGCCCCCTCGGTCAGGCGGTCAATCCCGTCGGTGACCACGCGATCCCCGGCGGAAAGCCCGGCGCTGATGACCACTTTCTGGCTGTCCTGGATGCCGGGCGTCACGCTGTGTTTGCTGACTTTATTCTCGTCGTTCAGCACCCACACAAAATGCCCTTCGTTGCCCATCTGCAGGGCGGCGGCGGGGATCACCACCGCGTTCTCTTCGGTATCCACCAGCAGGCGGGCGTTAACGAACTGGTTGGGGAACAGCGCGTCATCCAGATTGCTGAATCGCGCCTTCAGCTTGATGGTCCCGGTGGTCGCATCGATCTGGTTGTCGAGGCTCAGCAGCTCGCCGACGCTGATTTTCTGCTTATTGGTGCGATCCCAGGCCTCGACGCTGAGCGCTTTGCCCGCTTTCTGCGCCTGCACCACCGTGGCGATGCTGCTTTCCGGCAGGGTAAAGACCACGTCGATCGGGTGCGTCTGGGTAAGGACCACGATCCCGGTGGTATCCCCGCTGGAGATCTGGTTGCCGATATCGACCTGCTTTAAGCCGACGCGGCCGTCAATTGGCGCGGTAATGCGGGTCCAGTCGAGCTGCAGCTGGGCGCTGGCGACGGCCGCTTCATCAGCTTTGACCGTGCCGGCGGTTTCCACCACCAGCGACTGCTGAGTGTCGAGCTCCTGGCGGGAGACGAGGTTGGTCTTCACCAGCTGCTGGTAACGAGCGAGATCGCGGCGGGCGTTGGCGAGGGTGGCCTGATCTTTCGCCAGCTGACCCTGCGCCTGGGCGAGAGCGACTTTAAACTGGCTGGGGTCGATCTGCGCCAGCAGGTCGCCGGCTTTGACCTGCTGACCCTCCTGGAAGTGAAGGCTCAGCAGTTGGCCGTCGACCCGGCTGCGGACGGTGACGGTGTTGGCCGCCGTCACCGTACCCAGCCCGGTGAGATAGCGCGGGACCGCTTCTTCGGTGGCGGTGGCCGCCTGCACCGGCGCCAGCGCGGCGCCAAAGCGGCCATGGCGTGCACCGCCCGGCCCCTGCGGGCCCTGCCCGGCGGCGGGAGCCCCGCTGCCGCTCGGCCCGCGATCGTGCCAGAACCAGTAGGCGGCCCCGGCGATAATCACTACCGCCAGCGCGGCGCCCCAACGACGTATGTTACTGCCTTTCATTAGTTTACGGTCTCATCCTGAAGCGTTTCGCTGAATGATACTAGTTTAGTGAGGGAAGGGGCCGTAAAAATGGAGGAATTATGAAAAGAAGGTTGAGAAATGTCTGGATAACCGCCGCGACGCCGGGCGCTCCCGCGGCCGATATCCGGGGTGATATCAACTTTTAGTTTAAAAAAGCAAAAAATAGTTGTATCCGCGGGGGCTTTAATTAGATTTATGCGGTGAATAAATCAGTGCATTCCCATAATAATAAAATATGCACTTAAAAATCAACGTGTTAAATAATCAGGGGTCATTGCTGTGGCAAACGCAAACAAACTCACGCTCTTCATCGTCGTTTTTATGCTGATGGGGATCCTCTCCGGCGCGGCTATCCATGCCTACGCGACGCCAACCACCGTTTCCGCCTGGGCGGACAATATTACGCTGCTCACCGATCTGTTTCTGCGGTTGATCAAAATGGTCATCGCGCCGTTGGTCTTCAGCACCCTGACGGTCGGCATTATGCGCCTCGGCGAGACGGCGACCATCGGCCGGGTAGGCGGCAAGGCGATGGTCTGGTTCATCACCTCCTCGGTATTATCCATTCTCGTCGGGCTGGTGATCGTCACCTTCCAGCACCCGGGCGCCGGGTTAAACCTGGCGGTGCCGAAAGAGGCGGTGGATACCGGCCTGGCGGTCAGCGGCATGAGCCTGAAAGGGTTCCTGTCGCACACCATCCCCACCAGCATCACCGAGGCGATGGCCAACAACGAGATCCTGCAGATCGTGGTGTTCTCGATGTTCTTCGGCATCGCCGGCGCGTCGCTGGGGGAGAAGTTTAATGCTCCGCTGGTGGCGGCCCTTAACGTGGTGTCGCACATTATGCTGAAGGTGACGGGCTATGTGATGTACGTTGCGCCGCTGGCCATCTTCGCCGCCATCTCGTCGGTGATTGCCTCCCAGGGGCTGGGGATCCTGCTCAACTATGCTTCATTCATCGGCGGCTACTACCTGGCGGTGCTGTTGACCAGCGCGGTGCTGATTGCCGTCGGCTATATGGTGCTGAAAAAAGAGGTTTTCCGCCTGCTGAACATGCTGAAAGATCCGGTGCTGGTGGCCTTTACCACCAGCAGCTCGGAAGCGGCCTATCCGAAGACCCTCGAGCGACTGGTGAAGTTTGGCTGCTCGCGCAATATCGTCTCGTTCGTCCTGCCGATTGGCTACTCGTTCAACCTCGTTGGCTCGATGGTCTACTGCTCCTTCGCCGCGATGTTTATCGCCCAGGCCTATAACGTGCCGCTGAGCTTTAGCGAGATTACGGTCATGATGCTGACCCTGATGCTGGCCTCGAAAGGTATCGCCGGGGTGCCGCGTTCGGCGCTGGTGGTGCTGGCGGCGACGATCCCCAGCTTCAATATACCGGTCGCCGGGATCCTGCTGCTGATGGGTATCGACCATTTCCTCGACATGGGGCGCTCTGCCATCAACGTGCTGGGTAATGGCATCGCCACCGCGATGCTGTCGAAAAATGAAGGGTTGCTGACCGACGAGGAAGCGCAGCCGGACTGGGAAGTGGAGAAAGCGGAAGCCTGATCCTGCCGCGCCCTTTCACTGAGGGCGCTGTTCCACAAGGAAAAAAGGCCCCCTGACAGGCACGTCAGGGGCAATGTGACGAAGTATCAGTTTTCCTCGTGTAGCGTGTTTTTTATTATATAAAGACGGGCGGTAATGTCTTTATACCGAGGAAGCGTCAGAGTTTAACGTTATGTCCGCCAGCGCTGGATATTTTTTAGCATCCTGCGGCTATTTTCGGATTTCCGACAATATAGCCAAGTCAATATCTTATTTTTTTGTGCTGCTGTTTGCCTACCAGCGCTCTCGTAAAAGATTCATAAACTGGAAAAATTCATGATTATTATTCAGGCTGTATTTTTCCATGATCTTATTCTTATGATAGGCGGCGGTGCGGGGACTCACACGCTGCAGGGCGGCGATTTTACTCATATCCAGCCCTTCGAGAATACCGTGCACTACGGCGGTTTGCGATCGCGATAACACGCGATGCGGACAGCTGGCGCAGCTGAGTTCCCGGCCTGCGGCGTCGGTAGCCGTGGGGGTCATACAATGCTGGAGCTCGCTTTTAATGATCGTCAGCAATTGCGGAATACTGGCCGTTTTTAGCGAAACAAAAATGACCCCTTTCAGGCAGTTAATCATGAACTCATCTTCCGGCAGCTGGTCATAGCTATGGAGAATAATCAGCGAGCTACCTCTTTTTCTGTTCTTAATCAGGGTATTACACAGGTATATTTCCCCGGGGATCACTTCGCAGATAATGATATCTTCAGCTGACAGATCGGTGTTACGCCAGGAAAAACGCGCCCGCAGCTCGCCCCGGGTGAGGTCATTGACCATGGCCACCAGCGATTCACGGACAAAGGCGTTGCGGGTGTTGATGGTGACATTAATGTTTCTCATGGCGTTATTTCCTTACGCAAAACATAACGCCATGCTGTGACAAATCCTCCGGGCGTATGCGGTGTGTTGAAGATATAAAAGTACCTACAATAATTTTTTATTATTTTAAAGTGAATTATTTACGACGCATCGAACGCTTATCGTTAAAAGTCAATTTCTGCCGCCTCCTGTCTTTCAGATAGGAAATAAAACTGTATACAGAGATGCTGAAGAAAAAAATGCATAGCAATAAAACTAACCACGTTTGCATGGCCATCGTTTTTACCCTGATTGTGTTGCATGGTGTCAGAATTTGCCGCGAACGGCTAATACGTTTTGTTATATGCTTTTCTGTCCCGTGAAAATCTTACGCCATCATCCTGATGTGCTAGTACTATAAGAAAGTTCTTAATGTCATCGTCAGTCTCATTCCTCTCATTTCTCTCAGAAAATGAGAAAAATTAACACTTACGCGTTTTTTATATCCCGCGCGGCCGCCGACGCGCCCCGTCGTTCAGGAAATAAAGGCCAGTCCCTTACCAAAGATTGCGCGAACGGGCAGGTGGATCCCCTGCTGGCGTGCCTTGTGACGCAGGCGGCTAACCACCACGTCGATCCGGTGCAGGTCAGGCTCGCTTTCATGGGAAAACAGGCAGGCATGGAGATCCAGTTTGCTGCACACTTCGTTGCGATTGCGCATCAGGAGCTCCACCAGGCGATATTCCTGCTGGGTTAACTCCAGCGTCCGGGCGTCGGGTGAAATCAGTTTATCCTCTTGCAGACGCCAGCTGCCGGGGGAGACGGCCGGCGGCGTGCCGATCGCCTCCGCAGGCGGAGCCGCCGGACGGTTCTGGCGCAGGCGCGCGCCGAGGGCGGTGAGGGTCTCGGCAAGATGGGCGAAGTTTACCGGTTTGATCAGATAGGCATCGGCCCCAAGGCTCAGCGCCTGCAGTTTATCCTGTTGCTGACCGCGGGCGCTGACCACCACCAGACCGTAGTGCCCCAGCTCATGCAGATAGTTCAGTACGCTGAAGCCATCCTCGCCGGGCAGGCCGATATCAACCAGCACGATATCCACCGGATGGCTGTGCAGTTGCCGCCAGAAGGCTTCGGCGCTACGCGTCCCCCACACCTCGAAGCCGCGATAGCCCAGCCAGGCCAGCAGTTCATCCAGCAGATCGGCGTTATCTTCAATTATCGCCAGCCGTAAAGCCATACGTCGTTCTCCTCTTAAGCAACCGTGGGGAGGGTGAGAATAAAGGTGCAGCCGTCCGGGCCATGCTCGGCCAGCCACAGTTTGCCATCATGAGCCTGCACTATCTGACGCGCAACATACAGTCCGAGACCGGTGCCGCCTGGCACCGGCGATGTGTGCTCGCCGCGGCGGTAGCGCTCAAAGATCAGTTCCGCCTGTCCGGCGGGGAGTCCCGGGCCGTGGTCGCGAATGCGTAGCTCCGTTTGCCCGGCATCGGAATGAATATCGATGGCGATTTCACCGGGGGGCGAATACTTGACGGCGTTATCCAGCAGATTAGCGATGGCGATGCACAGCAGGCCGGCATCGGCCTGCAGCTGCGGGCTTTCCACCTCGCCGTGCTGGCGGATGTTCAGGTAGTGATCATGGGAGATGGCCACCACCGAGGCGGCCATGTTGATCACCGTCAGCAGGGCGGTCTGCTGGCGCTCGACGTGCAGATCGTGGGAGGCGAGCCGGGCGTCGGCAAGGCAGTTATCGGTGAGCTGCACCAGGCGGGTGGCGGCGCGGCCGATGCGATCGAAGCGCACCTCCTGGCTGGTCGAGGCCGCCGAGAGGCGAAGATTCTCCAGCGCCGCCTGGATCACCGCCAGCGGGGTGCGGAATTCGTGCGCCACCATGCCCATAAACTGCCGCTGGTGGAAGCTGGCTTCACGCTCAATCTGCAGTTCGCGCGCCAGGCGCTGCTTCTGCTCCAGCTGGCGGTTTTCAGCACGCACCCGCAGGATGGCAATGATCAGCACCGTAATGATATGGACGATCAGCGCGTACTGCCAGAGGGAATAGATCGCCATATGGAACGGGATAATCCCATGGATCGACAACTGCACCAGCACCGCGGCGACGACATAGAACGGCGGCAGCAGACCCAGCAGCAGGGTGGTACGGTCGATAGCTTTTTTGCGCCACAGCCACCAGGAGGTGAACAGCAGCACCGGGGTGATAATGATGAATACTACCCCTTCAATCTGCATCGCGAAGCCGTAAAACCCGAGCGGAATACTGACCTGCAGCACCAGGTTGAGTATCACGGCGGCGATCAGCAGCTGATGAAGTCGCGGCATATTCTTCTTCAGATCAAAAATCTCGCTGTGCAGCCAGAGGGCGGTAGCATAGCTGAACAGGGAGAGGCTGCTGATCATGAAGTCCTGGAACGGCAGCGCCGCGTGGCCGAAAAACCACTCCGGGAAGCCGTGCAGGGCGGCCACCAGCGGATAATTGAGCGAGAAAAGACAGATGCCCCACAGCAGACGCCGGCGCAGGGCCAGCGCCAGCCACAGCGCCACGCCGCTGGCGACGGCGGCCAGGCCCAAATAGAAGCTCCAGAACGCGGTGTCGGCGGTCGCCCGCTGTACAAATTCCTGCGGCGAAGAGAGCGAGGCCAGCAGGATCAGAGTGCTGGTGCTCTGCAGGCGAAAGACCACCTCATAGCCGGCGGCGGTCAGCGGCGGGGGGAGGATCAGCACGCTTTCGCGGTAGTGCAGGTCGCTCTCGCGGGCGCCGTCGCGGTCGCCAAAGGTGCGCTGTGCCCAGGGGGCATCGCTGCCCAGAGGCCGGTAGTAAATGGTCAGATGGTCGACAAAAGAGGGGCCCAGCTGCAGCCAGCGCGGCTCCCCGGCAAACCACGTTCCCGGCAGTTCGCTGCGCAGCCACCAGGTTTTTCGCGAATAACCAAAGGAGGGGATCTGCCGGGTGGTGGCGAGCTGGTCTGTGGGCAGGGCGGCAAAGCGATCGAGGGTCATCTGGCCGCTGTCGTCGGCGTACCACTGGACCGGAATATCAATCCCCACCTGGCGCGTCGCCGCCTGCGCCTGCGGGGCGACCAGCAGCAAGAGTAATCCACAGCTGAGCAGCCAGCCTGCCAGGAGCCGCGGCCGGCAACGCCGGACCGCCGCGAAGATCGCAGACACCCTTTTCAATCACGCCCCCTTGCGGCATGCAAAGATTACTGACCGCAGACGTCTGGCTACGGTATGGATAATACGCCCCCGGAAGCGGGCGAGAGTGGACAGGCCTGTCCGGACGAACAGGCCATTTTGCGTGGGAGACCAGGAATATTCCAGCGTAATCTGCAGCGCCAGGATCAGGACAGACCTGCTGCGCGGCAGCGCCGGACGAGGGCTAGCGGAAAACCACCTGCGCCCAGCGGGCCAGCCCGGCGGTCACCGAGCCAAAATCATCGCCGCCGGCCAGCGGAATACCCGGCAGCTGAGCGGCCAGCGCCTTTTTGATCAGCGGCGAACGGGCGCTGCCGCCGGTAAGATAGATCACATCCGGGGTGGTCTGGCTGCTGTCGAGCGCGAGCCGCACCTGTTCCATAATGCGGGTCAGGGGCTGATCCAGCGCGGCTTCCAGACCCTGCTGGGCGATGGCGGTGGCCAGCTCGTCCTGAATAAACGGCAGCGCGGTTTCGACGCTGGCGGCGCTGGAGAGGGCGATTTTGCTCTCTTCGGCGCTGCGCACCAGACGATAGCTGAGACGCTGGCGCCAGACCTTCAGCAGCAGAGCCACCTTGTCGGCATCCCGGGCGCTGCGCAGCAGATCGTTCAGCAGGCGGCCGTTGGCAGTGCTGTAGAAATCGCTCTGCGCCGGCACGTCGTTGATCGCCACCGCGTTCCACCACGGGAGGATCGGCAGCGCGGTGCCTTTTTCCGTTTCGCCGCCCATGCCGAGGAGGGGCATCAGGCATTTGAAGGCCAGGGCAATGTCGAGATCGTTACCGCCGATGCGGCAGCCGCTGTGGCCGAGCAGGCTCTGCTGGCGGTCGGCGCGCTCCCGCCACTGCGGGCCCATCAGCAGCAGGGAGCAGTCGGTGGTCCCGCCGCCGATATCGACGACCAGCACCCGCTTTTCTTCACTGAGGGTCGCTTCGAAATCGAGCCCGGCGGCCACCGGTTCAAACTGAAAGACCACATCGCGGAAACCGGCGCGGAGGGCAGCCCGCTCAAGGATACCCTGCGCCTGGGCGTTCGCCTCATCGCCGCCGAGGCCCTGGAAGTTAATCGGCCGGCCAATCACCGCCTGGTCGATCAGCTCGGGCAGCTGGCTTTCGGCCTGCAACTTAATATGCAGCATCATGGCGCAGACCAGGTCTTCAAACAGGGCCACCTGCTGCGGCTTCAGCCCGCTGGCGCCGAGGAAGGATTTGGGCGATTTAACGAAGTAGACCTCTTGCGGATCTTCAACATACTGCTGCAGGGAGGCGAGACCGAACTGCACGCTGTTGCGCAGCACCTCGATGTCTTCGTCGCGGTTGGCGGCGATGGCCCGACGCAGCAGCGCCTGGTTTTCGTCGCTGTGGGTGGGGACGTCATGATGGCGATAGAGCCACTCGCTGACCGCTTCGCGCGTCGGCGCGCAGAGCATGGAGGGCAGCAGGGCGCTGCCGTTTTCCAGCGTTAACAGTTGGGGGGTGTTTTCCCGCATCACGGCCACCGAACAGTTGGCGGTGCCGTAGTCAAAACCAATAAACATCGTCTGCAAAATCCCCATGCCGGTGAAGAAGGGGGGCGACTTTAGCGGATCGTCGCCATGCCGACAACCGGAATTTAAAAGCAAGGCGCTTATGGTCAAGGGCGACTATCATTGAAACGCTATATAAAGGAGAGCTTATGGTGCTGTTACCCTGGACCCCGCCCTATGACTGGGCGTGGATGGTTGGTTTTCTGCAGGCGCGCGCGGTTGCCGGCGTCGAGCGTTTTCACGATGGGGGCTACAGCCGCAGCTTTGGCGTGGAAGACCACCGCGGGCTGATTCATCTGGCGCCGGACGAAGAGGCGCAGGGCCTGCGGGTGACCCTTTCCCCCGGGCTGCAGCCGGTGGCGGAGATCTGCTATGCGCGAATTGGCCAGCTGTTTGATTTAGCCTGCGACCCGCGGCAGGTCGCTCGCACGCTGGGCGATCTGGCGCAGGCGCGGCCGGGGCTGCGCCTGCCGGGGGCGCTGGATGCCTTCGAGCAGGCGGTGCGCGCGGTGCTGGGCCAGCTGGTGAGCGTGGCGATGGCCGCCCGGCTCACCGCCAAAGTGGCGGCTGGCTGGGGCGAACCGCTGGCGGAGGCGCCTGGATATGTCTTGTTCCCGACGCCAGAGGCCCTGTCCCGGGCCGATCCGCAGGCGCTGAAGGCGCTGGGGATGCCGCTGCGACGCGCGGAGGCGCTGATCCACCTCGCCCGGGCGGCGCTCAGCGGCGAGCTGCCCCTGACGGCGCCGGCGGATATTGACGCCGGGCTGCGTCAACTGCAGACCCTGCCCGGGATTGGCCGCTGGACGGCAAACTACTTTGCCCTGCGCGGCTGGCAGGCGAAAGATGTCTTTTTGCCGGATGATTACCTGATTAAACAGCGCTTTCCGGGAATGACCCCGGCCGCCATCGCCCGCTATGCCCGCCGCTGGCAGCCGATGCGATCCTACGCACTGTTGCATATCTGGTACACCGATGACTGGGCGCCGGCGGCGGAATAGCCGCCCGGGGCGCATACCACTGGTATCGGGACGCTGAAATCCCTATAATTGCCGCGTTTGGCGGTCCGCCGCCACCCTCCATCTCTATCCAGGTTAATCAGGTCGCAAAAATTTATGACTGATATGTCCCATCAGTGCGTCATTGTAGGCATCGCCGGCGCATCGGCTTCTGGCAAAAGTCTTATCGCCAGTACTCTCTATCGCGAATTGCGTGAACAAGTTGGCGACGAACATATTGGCGTCATTCCGGAAGACAGCTATTACAAAGATCAAAGCCATCTGTCGATGGAAGAGCGCGTCAAAACCAACTATGACCACCCGAGCTCAATGGACCACAGTCTGTTGTTCCAGCATTTGCAGATGCTGAAAAGCGGCCAGCCGATTGAACTGCCGGTCTATAGCTACGTCGAGCATACCCGCACGCCGAACACCATTCACGTCGAGCCGAAGAAGGTGATTATCCTTGAAGGGATCCTGCTGCTGACCGATGCGCGCCTGCGTAACGAGCTCAACTTCTCTATTTTCGTCGACACCCCTCTCGATATTTGCCTGATGCGCCGTATTAAGCGCGACGTTAACGAGCGCGGCCGCTCCATGGACTCGGTGATGGCCCAGTATCAGAAAACCGTGCGTCCGATGTTCCTGCAGTTTATTGAACCGTCGAAGCAGTATGCCGACATCATCGTGCCGCGCGGCGGCAAAAACCGCATCGCTATTGATATTCTGAAGGCCAAAATCAGTCAGTTCTTTGAATAACCTGGCCGAATTGTGTAACGTGCAAAGAGTAGCCCTGTTGCCCTCTCCGCCGCGAAGCGTGCGGGAAGCAGCCTTATAAGGAGAAAGCCCATGCGTCTGTGTGACCGAGATATCGAAGCCTGGTTGGATGAAGGGCGACTCGCCATCAATCCGCGTCCGCCCGTTGAGCGTATTAATGGCGCGACGGTTGATGTACGGCTGGGTAATAAATTTCGCACCTTCCGTGGCCACACGGCGCCGTTTATCGATTTAAGCGGCCCGAAGGCCGAGGTCAGCGCCGCGCTGGACCGCGTGATGAGCGAAGAGATCGTCCTGCCGGAAGGGGAGGCCTTTTTCCTGCATCCGGGCGAACTGGCGCTGGCGGTGACCTACGAGTCTGTCACCCTGCCTGCCGACCTGGTAGGCTGGCTGGACGGACGCTCCTCGCTGGCGCGCCTGGGGCTGATGGTGCACGTTACCGCGCACCGTATCGATCCAGGCTGGTCCGGCTGCATCGTGCTTGAGTTCTACAACTCCGGCAAGCTGCCGCTGGCGCTGCGCCCGGGGATGCCCATCGGCGCGCTGAGCTTTGAACCGTTATCGGGCCCGGCGGCCCGGCCGTATAACCGCCGTGAAGACGCCAAATATCGCGACCAGCAGGGCGCGGTGGCGAGCCGAATCGACAAGGATTGATAACGTCAACGGGGTGTTGCTGAGGGTGCCATGAGACGAATACTGACAACGCTGATGATCCTGCTGGCGGTCATTGTCGCCGGGCTTACCTCGTTGGTATTGCTGGTCAATCCCAACGATTTTCGCGCCTATATGGTGCATGAGGTGGCAGAGCGCAGCGGTTATCAGCTTGACCTTGATGGCCCGCTGCGCTGGCACGTCTGGCCGCAGCTCAGCATTCTCAGCGGACGGATGACGCTGACCGCCCGAGGCGCCGAAGAGCCGGTGATCCGCGCCGACAATATGCGCCTCGACGTGGCGCTGCTGCCGCTGCTCTCGCATCAGCTGCAGGTTAAGCAGGTGATGCTCAAGGGCGCGGTGATCCAGCTGACCCCGAAAACCGAGGCGGTTCGCGACAGCTCAGCGCCGGTGGTGCCGCATGACAACACCCTGCCGCTGGCCCCGGAGGATCGCGGATGGTCCTACGATGTGCGTCAGCTGCAGGTGGCCGACAGCGTGCTCTTCTTCCAGCACGAGAACGGCGAGCAGGTGACCGTGCGCGATATCCGTCTGCAGATGGAGCAGGATGAGAATCACCGGGCCACCGTGGATTTCTCCGGCCGGGTGAACCGCGACCAGCGCGACCTGGCGCTGAACTTCTCCGCCACCGTGCAGGGCGGCGATTATCCGCACTCCTTAAAAGCCGACTTTACCCAGCTTAGCTGGCAGCTGCGCGGCGCCGAGCTCCCACCGGACGGCATTAATGGTCAGGGGAGTCTGCAGGCCAGCTGGCAGGAAGATGACAAGACCCTGCGTTTTGACAACCTGAATCTGATGGCTAACCGCAGCACCGTTACCGGCAGCGGCAGCGTGGTGCTGGGGGATCGCCCGGACTGGTCATTGGATCTGCACGCCACCACTCTCGATCTCGATAGTCTGCTGGCGCAAAGGTCGCCGGCGACGGACAGTAGCGCCAGTCAGCAGGGCCAGAGTCAGACGCGACCGCTGCGCCCGGTGATCGCCGACAGCGATGAGCGCGAAGATTACCAGAGCCTGCGCGGCTTCAACGGCCGAATGGCCCTGAGCGCCGACCAGCTGCAGTGGCGCGGTCTGAACTTCACCCAGGTGCAGAGCGAAATCAGCAACCAGCAGGGGCTGCTGACGGTCAGCAAAATGCAGGGCAATCTTGACGGCGGGCAGCTCTCTCTCCCTGGCACCCTGGATGCCCGCGGCGACACGCCGCTGGCGACGTTCCAGCCGGCGCTGCAGAATGTTGAGATCGGTTCGCTGATCAAAGCCTTTAACTATTCCTTAAACCTGACCGGCAAGCTGTCGCTGAGCGGCGAATTTTCCGGAACGCGCATTGACGCTGATGATTTCCGTCGCCACTGGCAGGGACAGGCTCAGCTCCAGATGGCCGATACCCGCACCGAGGGGCTGAACTTCCAGCAGCTTGTGCAGCAGGCCGTGGAGCGCAGCACCAACGTGCGGGCGCAGGAAAATTACGACAATGCCACCCGCCTGGATTCCGTGAGCAGCCGGCTGACGCTGGATAACGGGCTGGTGACGCTGAACCGCCTGCAGGGGCAGTCCGACGTGATGGCGATGACCGGCGAAGGACAGCTCGATCTGCAGAAAGAGAACTGCGATATGCGCTTCAACGTGCGCGTGCTCGGCGGCTGGAAAGGGGAGGGCAAGCTTATCGACCGCCTGAAACAGACCGCTATCCCGCTGCGCATCTACGGCGAGTGGCAGTCGCTGAGCTACAGTCTGCAGGTCGACCAGATCCTGCGCAAACAGCTGCAGGATGAAGCGAAGCAGCGCCTCAACGACTGGGTTGAGCGTAATAAAGGCAGCAATGACGGCAACGATGCCAAAAAGCTGCTCGATAAGCTGTAATTCCCACCCCCGCGGCCCGGAAGTTTCCGGGCTGCGTGCTTATCGTCAACGTCTGATGTCACGATGATGCCGGGTGGCGGCTGCGCCTGACCCGGCCTGGGATGTGCGCAATATCATCCGTTTGCGTCGCCACTTAATGTAGGCCTGATAAGCGCAGCGCCATCAGGCAGTGTGGCGGCTACGCCTGACCCGGCCTGGATTATACGGTGGGTGTGATACCCCGATTAGTTCGCCATCCCGTAGGCCTGATAAGCGAAGCGCCATCAGGCAGTGTGGCGGCTACGCCTGACCCGGTCTGGATTATACGGTGGGTGTCATACCCCGATTAGTTCGCCATCCCGTAGGCCTGATAAGCGAAGCGCCATCAGGCATTAAACAGGATACCTGGCTATCAATTTTACGGCCCGGGGTACCCCGGGCCGTTTTATGCCTGACGATTACACCTCATAATCCAGCTCATCCTGCTTTACCGGCGGGACGATCTGCACCTTCTGTACCCGATGGCTGTCGACCTGCAGCGTGCGCAGGGTATAGCCGTCAATCTCAATGGTTTCCCCCACCTGCGGCACATGCTGCAAATACTCCATCAACAGACCGGCAACGGTGTGATACTCACGTTTATCATCCAGCGGCAGCGGAACGTACTGCACAAGGTCCTCCAGCGGCATATGGCCATTGACCGTCCACGAACCGTCCTGATGATGCTGAATATCGTGCCGGGCATCGATCTCCTCCACCTCATTGGGCAGATTACCGGCGATGGTCTCCATCACGTCGCTGAGGGTCACAATCCCCTCGACGGAGCCAAACTCATCGACCACAAAGGCAAAATGGGTGCGGGCCTGGCGGAACTGCTCGAGCGCCGAGAGGAGCGGCAGCCCCTCCGGGAAGACCAGCGGTTGACGCACCAGCGCCTGCAGATCCAGCGGCTCCTGGCGCAGGGACTGCTGGAGCAGGTCAATAACATGCACCACCCCCAGCAGATCTTCATTATCTTTCCCGCCGGTGACCACCAGACGGGTATGCTGATTTTTCTCCACCAGGCTGCGGATCTCTTCCTCCGGCGCGCTGAGGTTGATGCGCTCGATATCATGGCGCGACGTCATAATACTGCTGACGCTGCGCTGATTAAGGTTCAGCACCCGCTCAATCATCAGTCTTTCCTGCGGATTAAACAGTGGATGTTGATCCTGATCGGCGACCAGCGACGCCGTGTCAGCATCCAGTTCAGCTTTTTCTTTCTGCCCGCTCAGCAGATTCATCACCGCCTCGGTAGTGCGCTGACGCAGCGTCATATTGGCGGAGAGGAAGCGACGGCGGTTAAATTGCGCCAGCTGGTTAAGGGCTTCAATCATGACCGAGAAGCCAATGGCCGCATATAAATAGCCTTTCGGAATGATAAAGCTGAAGCCTTCAGCAATCAGGCTGAAGCCGATCATCAGCAGGAAGCTCAGACAGAGGATCACGATGGTCGGGTGGCTGTTAACGAAGCGCGTCAGCGCCTTGCTGGCCATCAGCATCAGGCTGATGGCGATAACCACCGCGGCCATCATCACCGCCAGGTGATCAACCATGCCGACGGCGGTGATCACCGAGTCGAGCGAGAAGATGGCGTCGAGCACCACGATCTGCGCCACGACGGCCCAGAATTTCGCCCCTTTGCGCTGGGTGGGGTTATCGCTGTCTTTCCCCTCCAGCCGCTCATTAAGCTCGACGGTCGCTTTAAACAGCAGAAACAGGCCGCCAAACAGCATAATTAAATCGCGAGCGCTAAAGCTGAAGTCGTGAAAAACAATCAGCGGTTTGGTCAGGGTGACCAGCCAGGAGATAGAGGCCAGCAGCAGAAGACGCATGACCATCGCCAGCATCAGGCCAGTGATCCGCGCGCGGTCGCGCTGGGCGGGAGGGAGCTTCTCGGCGAGGATAGCGATAAAGACCAGGTTATCGATACCCAACACCAGTTCGATAACCACCAGCGTGACGAGACCTGCCCAGATTGACGGATCGGCAATCCATTCCATATGTATTAAAACCTGTACGACTGCGGTATGTGTTACCACGATCATGGATAAGATGAGTCTAAAATGCAATAACGACGCGGATATCGCCCTGCCGTGGATGGATATATTTCCAGGGGATTAAGCGAACCGATAAGAATTATGTTCCGGAAAAGAACAGTGAAAAAATAACACCATGGCGGCGACCATGGAATAAGCTTGCCGATATCAGAACTTTTTCCGCTGCGTTTCAGCGAGGGCGGCAAAAAGGCTTCCTCCCGCGGTTCGTCACGGCGAGCGCGGATGCGCAGAGCAGAAGCGAAGCGCGAAGCCCGCTCACAAAACCAGCATAATTCATATTATGAAGTGAGTGCAGAATAGTGCGGATCGCAGTTCACCGCCGCGGATTCAGGCTAATATGTCGTCATATCCGGCTGTTTATGCTGAAATATATTGCCTGGCGAAATTTATTATCTCTATCTATTCTTTCCGGGCATACGCGCGGCGCGGCGGGTTCGGCGGCCAACAGACCCCGATGGACGGGCCTCTCAGCCACATCGCGCGGTGCAAAGGAACGAGCCGCTGAATAACCTGAACGAAAATAAGATTATTCTCACTTCTAACTGTTGGTAAAAGGGAGTTGTGTGTATTCTTTTACGTGACAGTGAATTTAAGAATTTGGCGGGCAGATGCCCGGGCAGTATCCGTGTATTATCAGTTCCAATGGATTTGTGACATGTACAATTTTGCAAAACCGCGTGTTTTGCAACCAAACAGGTGAAGATGAATATGGCGAATTTGAAAGCGGTTATTCCGGTCGCAGGACTAGGCATGCATATGCTGCCGGCCACAAAGGCAATTCCAAAGGAGATGCTGCCGATCGTTGATAAGCCAATGATTCAGTACATCGTTGATGAAATCGTCGCCGCCGGGATCAAAGAGATTGTTCTGGTGACGCACTCCTCGAAGAACGCGGTGGAAAACCACTTCGACACCTCCTACGAGCTGGAGGCCCTGCTGGAACAGCGCGTGAAGCGCCAGCTGCTGGCGGAAGTGCAGGCCATTTGCCCGCCGGGCGTGACCATCATGAACGTGCGTCAGGCGCAGCCGCTGGGCCTGGGCCACTCCATCCTCTGCGCCCGCCCGGTAGTCGGCGACAACCCGTTTGTGGTGGTCCTGCCGGATATCATCCTTGACGGCGGCACCGCTGACCCGCTGCGCTATAACCTCGCCGCTATGATCGCCCGCTTTAACGAGACCGGCCGCAGCCAGGTGCTGGCGAAACGTATGCCGGGCGATCTCTCCGAATACTCCGTCATCCAGACCAAAGAGCCGATGGTGGCTGAAGGCCAGGTGGCGCGTATCGTCGAGTTTATTGAAAAACCGGACGAGCCGCAGACTCTGGACTCCGATCTGATGGCGGTGGGGCGCTACGTGCTGTCGGCGGATATCTGGGCCGAACTGGAACGTACCGAGCCGGGCGCATGGGGCCGTATCCAGCTGACCGACGCCATTGCCGAACTGGCGAAGAAGCAGTCCGTCGACGCGATGCTGATGACCGGCGAAAGCTATGACTGCGGGAAGAAAATGGGCTACATGCAGGCCTTCGTCACCTACGGGATGCGTAACCTAAAAGAAGGCGCCAAATTCCGCGAGAGCATTAAAAAACTGCTGGCCTGACAGCTGGCGTAAAGATGAGCGGCAGGGCAGAGCCTTTCGGCACGCCGCTCATAACGTTATGCAGAAATTATTCATAACGTGAATGTTATAACGATTGTAAAGAAACGTATGGCTTCGGAGACTTCTGGTATTTTGTCTCGGGCCTCTGTGGTGCAATGGTCGGAGTAGCGGCAATAATGCTTTATGAATAGTCACTTAGTGCGACAATTCCTAAAGCGCAGGGAAAGCGGTCAACGACAGCCAAAAATAAAACTTGACTGCGATCATGTTTCCGCTTTAAACATCTCACTTGCATGCATAAAAATGTGAAATGAATTGGCATGCGAGCTGGTACAGACATTACGGATAATCCCTGAGTACGGCAGTGGACATCATCGAAGGATCACAGGTATATGAACTGGCAACTCATCTCATTTTTTGGCGATAGCACCGTTTTGCTGCCAAGCGCAGCGGCGCTGTTTATTGTCCTGATGCTGCGTAAAACGTCGCGTTTGCTGGCGTGGCAGTGGAGTTTGCTGTTCGGCATCACCGGCGCTATCGTCTGCGCCTCCAAACTGGCCTTTATGGGCTGGGGTCTGGGTATTCGCGAGCTGGATTACACCGGCTTCAGCGGTCACTCCGCGCTCTCCGCGGCCTTCTGGCCTATCTTCCTGTGGCTGCTCAGCGCCCGTTTCTCCGTCGGTCTGCGTAAAGCGGCCGTTATTACCGGCTATGTTCTGGCCGCCGTGGTGGGCTATTCGCGGCTGGTCATCCATGCGCATTCCGTCTCGGAAGTGATTGCCGGCCTGCTGCTGGGCGCTGCTGGCAGCGCTTTGTTCCTGGTGTTGCAAAAACGTACCCCTGATCCGGAAAGCGTGAATATCTCATGGGGCGGTGTTGCATGCCTGGTGATGGTTCCGCTTATCCTTTTACATAGCGGCAGCAAAGCGCCGACTCAGTCCCTGCTGGGACAAATCGCCACCGCGGTGGGGCCGCTGGATAAACCCTTTACGCGTACCGATCTGCACAAGCAGGCCTGGTAATCGCCATTTGTTTTACAGGGGAAATTAAGTTTTCGCCGGTTAATTAGACAAATAAGAAAATAATCTACTATATATCCGGTAATTGATAATTCATATTTATGAAATAATGAAGTGCTACTACATTGTTATTGCATATTTGCCTGGATATAGCTTTGATCAGACGTTTCTTAAATGCGCTGAGACGTTACCTGATGCACATTCAATCAATATCCAGACACAGGAAACTATTAGAAATTGTAGTTGACTATAACGCCATCATCTGATTTTTGCATGATGATGAGCTATGTAAAAAGACGTTTTTTTACAGTCAGTTAGCTGCATGTGTGATGATGTGGCAGTACCGGGAAGATCTCTAACCCTGGAAATCAGTGAATAATCTTAATTGGTGACCCGCTTATTTTATGTCAGTAGAACGACAGGTGGCATTAATTGGCAGATATTCGGTAACAACACTCCCAATTGTGACCGAAATCCCGTAAACTTAACGCCGCCAAAAATAATGGCCTGACCAATTATTCATCCACAGGTCGATAAAAATTAAGTCGTTCAGGTAGTCAGTGCGCTGGTAGCTGTTAAGCCAGGGGCGGTAGCGTCGCTGAAGCCGCTTGCTGCTGCACAGAGGTTCTCTTCAACGGCTGTAAATATCGACCCGGTCAGGATGATCATCATCAATAGATATCTATCAATTTTCTACGGATATCCTCAGAAGTTGGCCAGGAGCGGCTGCTGTTATCGCCTGGACATTAACTTTCCTGTCTCATCCATAGCCTGTAGGGTAAAATTCGCCTACATTGTGAGCTGAGTGGATGTTATAAGGCTAACAAGCAGCTTAGGGTAAATGTACTTGCCTCGCCGGTGTTGCACAGCGAAGTCAGCTGGTGCCGCGAGCGCTTTCTATCTTGGTATTCCCCTCATTCTCATTGAGATACGACAGCGGGGCTGAAAATGGATCTTGTACAATGATAAAAATTGCGCGCATTGCCGTGACGTTGGGTTTGCTTTCCTCCCTGGGAGCCCAGGCTTACGCGGCCGGGTTAGTGGTAAATGACAACGACTTGCGTAACGACCTGGCCTGGCTTTCCGATCGCGGGGTCATCCATCTGAGCCTGTCGACCTGGCCGCTGAGCCAGGAAGAGATCGCCCGGGCACTAAAGAAGGCCAAACCGTCTTATTCTTCTGAACAAGTGGTGCTGGCGCGTATTAACCAGCGACTGTCTGCCTTAAAAGCCGATTTCCGGGTCACCGGCTACACTTCAACCGATCAGCCGGGCACTCCACAGGGGTTTGGTCAGACACAGCCGGCGGATAACTCGTTAGGCCTGGCGTTCAACAACAGCGGCGAGTGGTGGGATGTTCACCTGCAGGGCAACGTCGAAGGGGGGGAGCGGATCAGCAACGGATCGCGCTTCAACGCCAACGGTGCCTACGGTGCGGTGAAGTTCTGGAACCAGTGGCTCTCCTTTGGTCAGGTACCACAGTGGTGGGGACCGGGCTATGAAGGTAGCCTGATCCGCGGGGATGCCATGCGGCCAATGACCGGTTTCCTGATGCAGCGCGCCGAGCAGGCAGCGCCAGAGACCTGGTGGTTGCGCTGGGTGGGGCCATGGCAGTATCAGATCTCTGCCAGCCAGATGAATCAATATACTGCGGTGCCCCATGCCAAAATTATCGGCGGACGCTTCACCTTTACACCGTTTCAGTCATTAGAATTAGGTGCATCGCGCATTATGCAGTGGGGAGGGGAAGGGCGACCGCAATCCTTCAGCAGCTTCTGGGATGGCTTTACAGGGAAAGACAATACCGGAACGGATAACGAACCGGGGAACCAGCTGGCCGGGTTTGATTTTAAATTCAAACTCGAGCCGACCTTGGGTTGGCCAGTAAGTTTCTACGGCCAGATGATCGGTGAGGATGAGTCAGGCTACCTACCATCGGCGAATATGTTCCTTGGTGGAGTGGAAGGGCACCACGGCTGGGGTAAGGATGCGGTTAACTGGTACCTGGAAGCGCATGATACGCGTACTAATATGAGCCGGACCAATTACAGCTATAACCATCACATCTATAAAGATGGTTATTACCAACAAGGGTATCCACTGGGCGATGCGATGGGCGGGGATGGTCAACTCATTGCCGGTAAGATTGAGCTCATTACCGAAGATAACCAGCGTTGGAGTACGCGCCTCGTTTACGCCAAGGTTAATCCTGAGAACCAGTCGATCAACAAAGCATTCCCACATGCAGACACCTTGAAAGGTGTACAGCTGGGCTGGAGCGGGGATGTATATCAGTCTGTTCGACTGAATACCTCATTGTGGTACACCAACGCTAACAACAGCGACAGCGATGACGTTGGGGCCAGCGCAGGGATAGAGATACCGTTTAGTTTATAAGGCTGAATGCTGAAAATAGAGGAGAGAAGGTGGTAGCGCTGCAGGACGCAGTCAGTTTTTATCTCTCCACAAGCCGGCAGGGAAGCAACGGCTATGACAGCTGCTCAGAAATTGGCAAATTTTGATTTACTGATGATGTGACATTATGAAGAAAAAAATTGTTAGATTTTCGGCATTAGCGTTGGCAATTGGGTTTTTATCGGGTTGTACAATCATCCCTGGTCAGGGATTAAATAGTCTGCGGAAGAACGTAGTGGAGCTTCCGGACAGCGATTACGATTTGGACAAGTTAGTGAACGTGTATCCAATGACGCCTGGCCTGATCGATCAGCTCCGTCCGGAGACTGTACTCGCTCGTCCAAACCCGCAGCTTGATAATTTACTACGCAGTTATGAATATCGCATCGGTGTGGGCGATGTACTGATGGTCACCGTTTGGGATCACCCGGAATTGACCACACCTGCTGGTCAGTACCGTAGTGCCAGCGACACCGGTAACTGGGTTAACTCCGATGGTACCATTTTCTATCCTTATATTGGTAAGGTGCAGGTAGCGGGAAAAACTCTCGCTCAGGTACGACAGGATATAGCAAGTCGTTTGACCACTTATATTGAAAGCCCGCAGGTTGATGTAAGCGTAGCTGCGTTCCGTTCACAAAAGGCCTATGTGACTGGAGAAGTTGAAAAATCAGGCCAGCAGCCAATCACTAATATCCCTTTAACAGTTATGGATGCGATAAACGCTGCCGGGGGACTATCCGAAAACGCTGACTGGCGTAATGTTGTGCTGACACATAATGGTAAAGATACTAAAATCTCACTCTATGCTCTAATGCAAAAAGGGGATTTAACCGAGAACCGGTTACTGTATCCAGGAGATATTCTATTTGTTCCACGGAATGACGATTTAAAAGTATTCGTTATGGGTGAGGTGGGCAAACAAAGCACAATGAAGATGGATCGTAGTGGCATGACGCTTGCAGAGGCATTGGGTAATGCGGAAGGTATATCCCAATCTATGAGCGATGCAACCGGGATTTTTGTTATTCGCCAAATAAAGAGTGATAAACAAGGTAAGATTGCAAATGTTTATCAACTTAATGCACAAGATGCTTCTGCAATGGTATTGGGGACTGAATTCCAATTGCAGCCCTATGATATTGTCTATGTGACGACTGCTCCATTAGTACGTTGGAATCGGGTCATATCTCAGCTCGTACCTACAATTACGGGAGTACATGATATGACAGAGACTGTTCGTTACATTAAGAGATGGCCAAACTAATGTTTGATTCGATTTTAGTCGTATGTACTGGTAATATTTGTCGTTCTCCAATAGGAGAACGATATCTACAAAAATTATTACCGGATAAAAAAATTGCTTCAGCAGGGGTTGGAGCTTTGAAAAATCATAATGCGGACGAAAACGCTGTCAATATCGCATTAAAACATGACTTGTCCTTAGACGGGCATAAAGGGAAACAATTTACAGCATCATTAGCACGCCAATTTGATTTGATATTAGCTATGGAGAAATCTCATATTGAACAGATCAGTCGTATTGCTCCTGAAGTGAGAGGAAAAACAATGCTATTTGGTCAATGGATAGGTATGAGAGATATACCAGATCCTTATCAAAAAAGTGAAGAGGCTTTTGCTTCGGTATATGACTTAATTGAACAGGCCAGCAAGCGTTGGGCTGAAAAGCTTGGTGCGTAATAATCAGGAATGAAGCATGATAGTTAATAAAAAAATCTCCGAAAAACATTCTGATGAGATAGACCTCGGGCGCATATTTGGTGAGTTAATAGATCACAGGAAGTTAATTGTATCTATTACTGCATTATTCACGCTCTTTTCGCTTGTTTATGCTTTATTCGCTACGCCTGTTTATCAGGCAGATGCAATGATTCAAGTTGAGCAAAAACAAGGAAACGCTATTCTTAATAACCTTAGTCAAATGTTACCTGATAGTCAGCCTCAATCTGCTCCAGAAGTTGCATTATTGCAATCAAGAATGATTCTAGGGAAAACTGTAGATGATCTAAATCTCCAGACGAGAGTCACCAAAAAATATTTTCCGCTAGTGGGAGCGGGATGGGCTAGACTGACTGGAGAAAAGGAAAGTACGATTTCCGTGTCGAGATTCTATGTTTCATCTAATAGCGATGACAATGAAATTAATGCAAAGATAACCATTGTTGACCCCACACACTATATATTTTCTGGTAATGGCTTTGAACTAAAAGGTACCGTTGGTGAGTTAATAGATGGCAATGGGGTATCTATTAAAATTGACTCTATAGATGCATCAGTTGGAACTACATTTAATATTTCTTTAGTAACACGACTAAAAGCTATTACAGATTTACAGAAAATGTTTGCAGTCTCTGATCAAGGTAAAGATACGGGTATATTAACACTGACTGTAACAGGCGAAAATCCAGTTTTAATTCGAAAAATACTTGATAGCATTAGTGAAAATTATCTTGCGCAGAATATTGCTCGACAGGCAGCTCAAGATCAAAAAAGCTTAGATTTTCTTAACCAGCAACTGCCTAAAGTTAGAGATGATTTGGATAATGCTGAAGGGAAATTAAATGCATATCGGCGACAGAATGATTCGGTAGATTTATCGTTAGAAGCAAAGTCTGTTCTGGATCAAATTGTTAATGTGGACAATCAGTTAAATGAATTGACTTTCCGTGAATCTGAGATTTCACAACTTTATACTAAAGAACATCCAACATATAAAGCACTTCTGGAAAAACGTAAAACGCTCCAGGATGAGAGATCAAAGCTGAATAAACGTGTTTCAGGTATGCCTGAAACTCAACAAGTGATATTGCGTTTAAGCAGGGATGTCGAGTCTGGGCGTGCTGTATATATGCAATTGTTGAATCGTCAGCAGGAACTTAACATTGCTAAATCAAGTGCCATTGGTAATGTGAGAATAATTGATCCTGCTGTTACTCAACCTAAAGCAGTTAAGCCTAAAAAAACATTAATCGTCTTGATTGGTACTATTTTGGGTGGGATGGTATCTATTGGTTTGATACTACTTCGTGTATTCCTGCGCCGTGGAATTGAGTCTCCCGAACAGCTTGAAGATATTGGTATCAATGTTTATGCTAGCGTTCCTGTTGCAGAAACTTTTTCAAAAAGTGCACAGAAATCCAAGAAATGGAGTAGAAAAGCAGAAACTGCGAAAGGACTTCTTGCAATAGATAATCCGGCGGATTTGGCTATTGAAGCTATCCGTGGTTTGCGTACTAGCCTACATTTCGCCATGATGGAGGCTCGAAACAATGTGCTGATGATCTCCGGCGCCAGTCCTAATGCGGGTAAGACATTTGTCAGTACAAATCTTGCTGCTGTTATTGCCCAAAGTGGAAAGAGAGTTTTAGTCGTCGATACTGATATGCGAAAAGGCTACACGCATAAACTTTTTGATTTGGATAATAGCAGTGGACTTTCTGATTTTTTATCCGGAAAAGTTGAAATAAATAAAGTCGTGAAACCGACGGCTATAGTAGGAATGGATTTAATTACAAGAGGTATGGTTCCTCCTAATCCTGCTGAACTATTAATGCACAAACGGTTCGAGGATCTTATCTCTTGGGCCGGTAAAAATTACGATATAGTTATTTTAGATACACCACCAGTCCTGGCGGTAACTGATGCTGCAATCATTGGTCGCTATGCTGGTACTACTTTGCTTGTTGCACGTTTTGAGCTAAATACGGCGAAGGAAATTGAAGTGAGTGTCAAACGATTTGAGCATAGTGGTATAACAACAAAGGGGTGCATTCTCAATGGGGTAGTGAAGAAAGCTAGCAGTTACTACGGTTATGGCTATAATCACTATGGATATTCCTATAAAGAAGAAAAATAATTGAAATGGACTAAGCCTGCTCTTAAAAAATGTGGCTTAGTCCAATTATTTTATTCTAATTATTTTATAAGTTAACTTTTTTGTAGTTTCTATATTTAAAACAATTCATGCTAAGGGCGGATGGTAGATAATTTCCTATTAAAGAAGCCAATACCAGCCAATGATTGAAGAAGTAAATGCCGTCAAAGCATGAGCGACCTTAAATATGAATGAATAAATAATTTGTTTTCTTTGAGAGGAATATATGACGCTTCTCGGTAGGAATTTCTTGGTCAGTATGATGCTTGCATTTTCTGACTTTATAAGTTTCACAGCATCTATTTATATCGCTATGGGTCTGCTATATATTACTGTTAGCAACTATGGACTGATTGTACCGTCAAGTCAAATTGAAGGCTGGGTTGTATTGCATTGGTTATTAGCATTCTGTTGTGTAGGATGGTATGGCATACGTTTACGGCACTATTTTTATCGCAAGACATTTTGGTTTGAGCTTAAAGAGATATTAAGAACATTAGTTATATTCGCGATTATAGAAATCGCGGTTATAACATTTGCAACTTGGACGTTCTCCCGTTACTTATGGATTGTCACATGGTTCTTTGTTCTGCTTCTTGTCCCTGTTGCTCGTATGCTCATGAAGCGCATCCTGCATGTCTTTAATTATTGGCAGAGAGATACATGGATTGTCGGCAGTGGTGATAATGCCTGTGAGGCCTATAAAGCCATAAGCAGCGAACGGAATTTAGGACTAAATATTGTTGGTTTCATAGCAAGTGAAGGAGGTATTGAAGCAGGAAAAAAAATTAATGGTATTTTAGTATTAAAAAATGATATCAATTGGCTATTAACAAAGGATAAAAAAACACAGTTTATTGTAGCTGTTGAATCACATCAGAGTGAGATGCGTAATACTTGGCTACGAAACTTTATGATTAAGGGCTTTCGTTACGTATCAGTGATCCCAACTCTCCGTGGAATGCCATTAGATAGTACCGATATGTCGTTTATTTTTAGCCATGAAGTAATGATTTTTCGAGTCCAGCAAAATTTGGCAAAATGGTCATCACGGATTCTGAAACGTTTATTTGATATCATTGGTTCCATTTTTATTATCATAATTTTATCGCCAGCATTACTTTATATCAGTCGTAAGGTTAAAAAAGATGGTGGACCTGCAATCTATGGGCATGAGAGGATTGGCAAAGGAGGGCGTCCATTTAAATGTCTAAAGTTTCGTTCAATGGTTATTAATTCGAAAGAAGTCCTTGAAGAGTTATTAATTTGTGATCCTAAAGCGAGACAAGAATGGAATGCAACGTTCAAATTAAAAAACGATCCTAGGATTACCAAAATCGGAGCTTTCCTACGCAGAACTAGCCTAGATGAGCTACCACAATTGTTTAATGTATTAAAAGGTGATATGAGTTTAGTTGGGCCTCGTCCGATCATAACAGCTGAGCTTGAAAGATATAATGATGAAGTCGATTATTATCTTCTCAGTAAACCAGGAATGACTGGGTTATGGCAAGTAAGTGGTCGTAGCGATGTAGATTATGAAACTCGAGTTTATCTCGATGCTTGGTATGTAAAAAACTGGTCGATGTGGAATGATATTGCCATTCTGTTTAAAACTATTAGTGTAGTACTGAGGAAAGATGGGGCCTACTGATTATTTTTTATGTCAGTGGTGTATTTATAATTCAGTGCAACGTAATCAGTGAAGCAAAAAATAATTATGCGATACTTTGTAGCTATACCCACCTATAATGGGGGGGAAGTATGGAAGACGGCAGTTGATAAGATTAGAGAATATAGCCCTAGTGATCTTTATGTTCGAGTGATTGACTCTAGTAGTAAAGACGATACTGTGGCTGTAGCAAAAAAAGCAGGTTTTGACGTCACGGTTATTTCCAGCAATGATTTTAATCATGGAGGTACACGTAACCTAGCCGTCGAAGACCAGATTAATAATTACGATATAATAATATTTCTTACCCAAGATACTATTCCTGAACCTGATTTTATTGAAAAAATTACTGTGGCCTTTAGGGATCCACAAATCGCTTGTGCTTATGGCAGACAACTTCCACATCATAATGCAACTCCTATTGCTCAACATGCTCGTTATTTCAATTATCCGGCAAGTGGACATGTTTGCGATCTTCAGGATGCAACAAGGTTGGGTATTAAGACCGTATTTATGTCTAACTCGTTTTCAGCATATCGTATCGCGGCGTTTAAAGATCTTGGCGGTTTTCCATCAAATACAATTCTTTGTGAAGATATGTATTTTACTGCACAAGCAGTCCTTTCTGGTTATAAAGTAGCCTATGTGGCTGATGCCGTAGTGAGACACTCCCATAACTATAGCCCGCTGGAAGAGTTTAAACGTTACTTTGACATAGGCGTTTTTCATACAGATGAACCTTGGATAAAAGAGCACTTTGGCGGGGCAAGTGGCGAAGGTAAGAAATTTATCCTGTCAGAGCTACGTTATCTACTGGAAAATGGAGTTCACTACATTCCTATAGCATTTATAAATAATTTTATGAAGATTGTCGGGTATAAGTTAGGCCAGAAATATAAGAAAATCCCCATTTCACTTGTTAAATATTGTAGCATGCACAAACGATTTTGGATAGTTTGATTGAGTTGCAGTTCATCCATGCTATTATCAGCGCCTCTATTATTATATTATTCTCAGCCATTGAGTCGAAAATAGTTAGCTCATTACTCTCCAAAGTTAACGAAAATTACTAGATCCTATAGTATGAAATTTTACATTCCATGCGTATATTAATTAAGGTTCAATAGTGGAAAAAGTAGATGTTATTCTCGCTTCATATAATGGTGATAAATATATTGCCGAACAGATAAGATCGATATTATCAAATTTTGATAAATTAGCAGGTTACGATTGTCGCTTGCTAATATCTGATGATTCATCAAATGATAATACTATCGAAGTAATAAATACGTTTGTTGAGAATGATGAGCGTATAACTATCGTGAATATGCAAAAAAAAGGAGGGGTTAAAGAGAATTTCTATCATTTAATAGTTAAAACGGATGCAGATTATGTCTTTTTTAGCGATCAAGACGATTTCTGGTTGCCGGACAAAATGAGGATCTTCTTAGAGCGATTCAAAATTCTAGAAAATGATCATACCGCTGATGTTAAAAAACCAATTTTAATTCATTCTGACCTGTGTGTTGCTGATAATGTGTTATCTCCTGTTCATCGTTCAATGTTTTCTTATCAAAAGCTGAATAAAAACCCAACGTTTGCGGAATTATTAGTGAGTAACTCCGTTACAGGATGTGTGATGGCTTGTAATAAATCATTAATCGAAATTGCAAAAAAAAATAATTTAACTAATGCAATAATGCATGATTGGTACATTGGTCTTTTGGCTTCTTGCTATGGACAAATTGACTTCATAGATAAGCCAATGATTTTATATAGACAACATGATAATAATCAAGTCGGAGCCAAAGAGTTCACACTGAATGCATTGTTAAGTGTTGAAAATGTAATAAGTATTCTTAGAAAAGCAAAGCAATCAGTTAGAAAAACCAAAGAGCAGGCTGAATTATTCTTATTTAATAATAGCTCCATAATGACAAATGAAAGAAAAATTTTAGAGAGCTACATTTCGTCTTTTAATAAAACATATTTAGCCAGGGCAAAACTTTTTTTCACTGGAGGTATAAGAAAAAATGGTTTTTTAAGAAATTTGATGTTTTTCTTTATTTACGTTTTTGTACGGTTAAAGGATTGATAATAATAGCAATATGTTGAGAAAAAATTTTCAGTATAGTCCTTTATAGTTTAGAGGCATAAAATGTCAATTTATATAGATGATGAAAAAGATATACAGAATAGCGGAATTAGTGTAGTTATACCAACTTATAATCGTGGGCATACAATAGAAGAATCCATAAGAAGCGTTTTAAACCAAACATTACAACCTAAAGAAATAATTGTTGTGGATGATTTTTCTACGGATAATACTGAGGAAATCATCAAAAAAATAAATGCTCCTAATGTTATATATGTGAAAAATAAGATGTCTAAGGGGGCGAATGGTGCAAGAAATACTGGCATTCTATTAGCAACAGAAAAATTCATAGCATTTCATGATAGTGACGATATCTGGTTCCCTGAGAAATTAAAATATCAAATGAGAACTATGATTGAAAAATCATGTGATTTAGTTTTTTGCAATATGGTTTGTGGTAAGTTTATAGTACCGCAAACTACAGTTGATGGTGATAATATCTATGACCAACTTAAAGCGGGTAATTTAATAAGTACACAAACTATTCTTATACGAGCAGAAATTGCAAAATTAAATTTATTTGATGAAGAGTTAATGAGGCTGCAAGACTGGGATTTTGTCTTATCATTACTATATAAGAAAATAAAAATTGGTTATTGTGACAAAGTATTAGTTGAGCAACGCCTATCAACAGATAGTATAACTAATAAGAATAAGCTACTTGATGCATATAAACATATATTAAAAAAACATCCAGAAATCGCTAATAAAGGATATAATAATAAGATTTATTCTCTTTCTTTAGCTGAAAAAAAAACCATTAAATCACAAATCGAATTGTTAATTTTGAAGTTATTTAGAAAGTTTAAATCAAAGAATAAGAGGTTATATGAAAGTTGATGTTATAATTCAGTCATTTAAAAAACCAGAGTTGCTTTTTTATACTCTTTTATCGCTGAAAAAACATAGTGAACAACATATTCATACTATTTGGATAAATGATGATAGCGACAATGACTCAGTTATGGATTTCTATAAATCTGAAATTTTTCAAAAAGCACTTGAATCGTGGGTAATAATGACAAGGAAAAACACTCAGAGAGGTGGATGGTGGTTTACACCAGTTAAAGGTTTGTATCCTAGCTATTTAGGTAAAACAAAGAGAATTATTTATAGTATTAGAGCAAAAATTAAAGGTACTGGTTTTCAATTGTTAAGGTCCAATTCACGGTATCAGTGGGGCTTAGACTCAACTGATAAAAAATTTGTTTTTATCATTCATGATGATATTGAATTTTATCAAGATGTTTTGGGTTTAATGATTAATAAAGTTAGGTCAATGTCAAAACCAGGGATAGTTGGCGATTTGGGCCAGTGTTGGCGTTGTGAATATAGTTCTGCGGGGTGTACACCTTACAAAGTAGATAATGGAATATAACCCTCGCCAGCATGGCCTGATATTGAACCCACAATGAATGGACATCGCTGGCCATGTCGAATAAATGAATGGTGCTGTCTTTTAAGTAAAGACGCAGCAGATTATATCGAAAGAAAACACAAAGTTTTGTATGGTTCTTATGACAATCATGGTGATATATCAGCTTATTGGTTTGCCTTGCTAAATAGAGAGCATTATGAGTTTTCTGATATAGCAAAAAATAAGAGTGAAAAGGATAAGCTTTTCATTCATGCTGATGGAGGTTCTGGGCATTCAGTTTGGGTGGATCAGGGGGATGGTAAGAAAAAATACAATCCAGATTTAGTGAGGGCACTAATAAAACAGAAGTATAACATCATAATTTAAAAGCATTATTTCATTTCATGGTTTTTACGAGGTTATACTATGAGATATACTAGAAGGGGTATTGTTAATCGCCTTTTATCTTTTTTTTTTTATGGGAGGAGGGGTATTAGCCAAAAATAATCCTCCAGACCCTAATATGTATTCTGCTTCGCAACAGAGTAGATTGGATAGTGATAAACATACGGTAATCATTGTTGAGTCTTATTCTGAATTACAGATGCATATGCCAGAAAGTGAAAAAGATATTGCTATATTAAAGTCATTTCATCGGGGATATGGCAATGGTGGTGGTGAGTTTATTGCAGTTAAAGGAGGAGCTCGTGATAATGGTGGTACTATCTGTTCTAGAAGTCTTACAGGTGAGTTTCATTGGGAAAGAAGATTCATTGATTCATTCGACGTGACTTGGTTTGGTGCTAAAGGTGATAGTAATGAAGAAAGTTCACGTATCAATACAATCGCTATCCAGAATGCTATTAATGCAGCTTATGTTATAGGCATGGCGGCCGTAAAATTTCCTGTGTCATCTGGTTTTTATTATTGTGACGAGTTAACTCTGTTGCCAGGTGTGTCTCTTATTGGCAGTGGAAGAACAAAATCTCTTTATGGCGCTACTGTTTATTTAACGAACCCAAGTAATTCTGTTGTTACAAATACTTTTGAAGGCCTTTGGTGCAAAAAAACATTGTTTCGACTTTTCTCAAAGAATAATGACAAATCTTTTATAAGTAATGTAAAGTTTATAAATATGTTAGTTGATGGTACTAATATAAATGATTCAGGAAAAACTAGCGGAGATGCTCTTTTAATAAAAAATAGTACATTTGATGTTCATTTGAATAATACCTATATTTGGAACTATCTGGGAAGCGGGTATGCCTGTATTGCTGATAATGTTAATAATCATTATCTTGCTACAGGAGTGTTTATTACCATGCATCAAGTTAAGATTTTTAACTGTGGGTTCGGTATTTTTATTCAAGGTTCTGCCGCAGACTCTTCTGATTTACATGCTTCGTCTTTATTACTTGATCATAATGATAATAATTTATATATCAAACTCGGTCAAAGAGATAAATTTATGGGAGAACTTCATGTTTATATAAATAGCGCGAGGTTTGAATGGGCCAAGTATTATTCTATATATAATGAAGGTGGGATAGTCCATTTTAATGGGTGGTCATTAGCGCCGACTTCAGGAGGGAACAAGCATTATGTTGGAGCTAAAGGAAAGACCTTTTACGATGGTCGATTGTCAGGACAATTTGAGCGGAATGAAAATGATACTTCCGCCCAATATATATTTTACCCTGGAGTTATAATGACAGGAACTCTAGATAATACTCTTTATAGCGTCTCACCAGTAATTGAAAACACATGTAAATCTGGGCAACTAAAAGAAAAAAGGCTTAAGGTTAAGTTTAGTTTCAATTATCAAAATGGTTATACATTCCAGTTTTTAGACGGTTATATACCTGGGCATGCGCCGAGATACTCTATTGGAGGACAATACGACAGAAATATCAGCAATTATGTTAATGGGAATGATAAAGTTTCTCTTGGTACTGGCTCCAGCAGTCTTTTAAGTTGGATTGATCGAGATGGTATTAATTTAAAACTCGGCGATAATGAATTATTAAGCTGGGTTGGACATGCAGCAATAACGCTAAATTCTACTAAAAAACTACTGTCTATAGATTTAAGTACGCATAATGATGGGGGTGTCATACGCATTATTTTACGTGATGCCCTCATGGGTAACATGATAGACAGCAAACTCCTTTGCGGTGAGATTGATATTGTATTTGATGTATTGATGTCATATTAATCCTGTTGGCAGATATCTTTTAATATATAACCGTATGAGAACTTTATGGTAAAGGTTATTTCAATATTTTTCTTATATTCATCCATAATATTACCGACTGGTATTTTTTTGGGTATCAATATAAAAATACTAAGTGTTTTTTT
>PPYF01026664.1_pt1 | contig 72996 bp, 56 predicted proteins | sample 1559871 | NCBI WGS metagenome assembly PPYF01 (sample SAMN08240021, study PRJNA423297) | Human gut metagenome, whole genome shotgun sequencing project.
CATATGGAAACAGCTCAGATCAGAAATACTACGCAGTACAGATCAACGCGATCAAGAGTGGTCTTGACACATTCGGTATGAAGTGTATATGAGTGTAGATAACGGAAATAGTTATGTAAACGTATCTGATGAGTCGGATGAGTCACAGAATATACTTGAACAGCTTAAACCTGAGGAAGGAATACAGGATAAAGTAGTTGAGAACGTAAAAGTTTATCTTAAGAACAGTGAAGATAAGAGTGGAAACACAGTTACGGAAGTAACAAATTTAACTGACTGGCTTCATATCGATAATGAAGCGCCGAGAGCTGTAATTAAAGATTATGATACGACAAAATATTCAGATGCTTTTGAAAGCTTGAGTTTCAATATGTTCAAAAACGAGATATATACGGCAGAAATCAGCGTTTCGGACACTTCGGGAGATTCTGTAGAAGGAAGCGGCCTGCATAACACGACTACGCAGAAGTATTGCGTATATGAAATGGGAACAGATGAAACGGCGTTAAAATTAGATAAAGATGCTGTGAAAAGTATTATTGAAAAGGTAGATAGCGGGCAAGAACAATCTTGGAGTGAATTGGAACTCGATAAAAACGGAAAAGACGAAATCACTGTCGGAAAAGCGAAAGATAAGGAAGCGGCAGAAAATAATTATCTGATTCTTGTTAAGACGATTGATAATACAGGAAATGAAGCCGTATATGCTTCAAACGGCATTGTAGTTGATGTGACATCGCCGAAAGTAGAATGTACTTTTGATACATCAAAAGACGGTGGTTATGTATCAGAAAAAGATGGAATTCTGTGTTATCAAGGAGATGCTAAATACGAGCTTAAGATTGAAGATCCAGAAGAATATTTCTCAAGTATTTCGAAACTGGAAGTAATAGTGAGCAAAGACGGTGAAACAATAACTCCGACCACGAAAGAATTTGATGCAGACGAAACATATGAAGATTCATATATCATTGAATGGCCGACATCGGAATCAGGTTTCAGTTACGAAGAATTAAAAAATAAGTCTTCCATAGTGGTTAAAGGCGTTGTTTCGGCAAATAAAGGAACAATAAATGGAGTGGGAACGAATAAGTCTAAGATAAAGATTAAGGCATATGATACAGCCGGAAATGTATCTGAGACGATTGAGCAACAGTTAGCATTTGATACAAAGGCTCCGGAAATTTCTGTAAGCTTTGAAAATAAGAATGGTGATCCGATAACTCAGAAAGATGAGTTTTCATATTATCAAGACACGACTGTAATGGTGATTAAATACACAGATAGAAATTTCCCAGTTGGCGAAGAGTATAAAGACAACCTATACTTTATACTGAAGAGAGAGGAAGACGATCAAGAGCGGAAAGTGATGCTCGAAGGACTGGAAAAAGAAGGAATTACTTATGAGATAGAGGATGAAGAGGGCAAGAATTCTTTTGAAAATTATACGGATAATAGAGTCGTTACAGTAAAACTTACATTTGATAAGCAGGATAAATACGAAATCAAACCATATTGTGTAGATATGTTTGGTAATGAGGGGAAAACAAAAGAAACTTATAAATTTGCAGTTGACACCGAAGCGCCGGTAATCGAGTACACATATGAATATTTAGATGCAGACAAAAAGTGGAAGCCGCTTAATGATGAAAATGCTGTTAAGTTGAAAAATGCTCCGATTCGAGTGAACGTGACGGTAACAGATCACTTCTTTAGTTTAAAGGATAATTTTGTCTTTGAAGAAAAAGACGGTAAAAAGGAAAACACGCAGGTAAATACAACGCTTACCGCAAAAGAGGCAGTAGGAAAGATACCGAATTATCAGGAACAGGCGGACACTTGGACAGCTGCTTCGTCAGATGACCACCCGGTTGGTTGGACTCATAATGGCGATGAGCATCGCATCGGTTTTGTGTTTGAGAATGATGCAAACTACACGTTTAAACTGGACTATACGGACTTGTCAGGCAGAAGCAAAAACACAGGAGATCTGAAATTTACGGTAGATAAAACGTCTCCGTCGGGAAAGATTCTCGTAGATGGTACAGAAAACTGGTATGCAGAATTTTGGAATACGATTACGTTTAATATTTTCAAGGACGACAATTATAATGTGAAAGTGACGGGAGCAGATATAACGTCCGGTGTGAAGACGATCGAGTATTATACAACGAAAGACGACTTAAACACACCTCTCAACGAGAGATACTACAAAGACGTAAGAACAGCAACGGTTGTTGTGACAGAGAGAAACTTTGACGAGTCCGCAGTTCGTTTCAACATCACGAACACAGACGGCACACAGCCGGCGATCAGCGGCTGGACACACAGTGCGAACGCAGGAGTATCTGACGATGCGACACATACATGTCAGGTAACGTTTGCGGCAGACGGAGATTACACATTTACGCTTGAGACGACAGACCTTGCGAAGCACTGAAAGAATGGCCAAAATCTTTATTATAATTTTTGCTTGCCTCTGTCGCTATGTAGTAGTATGCGTCAACGGCTTTTTCCTTGTCATATGCGCCTTTGATGGCTTTCTTTCTTAAGTTTTCGATTATCGGCGTTATCATTCTTCTGTATAAATCGTCGTCGCTCGTTGCGTATAAAAATAAATCTATGCTTTTAGAGGTTTCTTTGTAAATCATGGATTTTGTTCTTTTCATTGTTTTTTACCTTTCGCCCTGTTATAATGGGCTTACCTTTCTTTTTTTGATTGGTGCCGGTTGCTTGTCTTGCTAGGATGTCAACCGGCTTTTGTTTTATTTGATGATATTATTATAACGCACATATAATATAAAAACAATTAGCGGAATAAACAAAATAACGCACATATAAACAATGAATAATTGTGAATTGTATATAACGCACATATAAACATTGACAATATAACGCACTTATAATATAATGATAATAAGTAAATATGATTTTAGAGGTGATGAAATGGAAGAATTAAAGACCACAGAAGCACAAAGAAAAGCTATAAGAGATTACGAAAAGCGCAATTATAGGCTTAATATAGTATTCCCAAATGGGACTAAGGAAAGAATAGAGGCACTCGGGTTAAATAAAACAAATTCAGCCTTTATCCGTGATACTGTTTTATCTAAATTGGACGAATTAGAAAAAATATTAAAATAACGCACATATAAATGTTGACAATATAACGCACATATGATATTATAATATTGTCGAAAGGCAATAGCCCAACAGGGAGAAAGGAGAACACATGGAAACTAGCGAATTAAATTCGGAATCAGAAAAAAAAATAATAGAATCCTATAATAAATTACTATCTGTCAGGGCGGTATCTAAAGACACAGGATATTCCTGGAACAGAATTGTAAAAGCGCTATCTAATAATGGATATGTTTTATCCGAAACGCACGCGGAAATATTGGAAAAATATGGGAATGGGATGGACATAGAAACAATAGCCTGCGGAATAAAATTGAACAAAAAAACAGTACAAGCATATATCCCGCGAAAAAGACCTGTATACAATGAAAATCAATCGGATAACGCCATGCGAATTAAAAAATGCAGAGCGAAAAAAGAAAGGTATGAGGTGATAAAATGAAGATTTTAGTAAACGGAACGGAAAAAGAATTGATTGCAAGAGGGATGAATGGAATAGAATGGACGCAAGATCTTTTAGGAAATCACGACGCGCTCCATTATGACGGAGATATTGATGAGTATATCATGGCGGAAGAAGAGTTTGAGTGGTGGAATCCGGTTATTGACAAATTAAACAAAATCGAGGATTTACTGGCAGAACTCGACGAAGAGGCAAGAGCGGAATTTGACCAAGAATACTGGCCGTCTGATCTAGATGACATGGCGGAATCAGAACTTGAATGGCTAAAGAACAAAATACAAGAGCAATAAAGGGAGGAGAAGAACATGGGTCTATATATAAGCCTTATTAATGCATATGACGCTTTAGCTGAGAGCGGAGCGACGGTATGCCCGATCGCACACACTTACATGACAGTACATATTGCTGTACTGTTAAACAAAAAAGGGGAATTTCTTTGCGCAAAAACCCCGGATATTAAAGGGGAGCTTGTAAGAGTACCTTGTACGGATGAGTCAGGGCGCAGAACGAGCGGAGATTGTCCGCACTTGCTGCATGATAATTTATGTTATGTTGCCCCGTTTGGGGCAAAACCAGGCAGACATGAAGCATATATATCACAGCTCGAAGAATATACAAAAGCAAAACCCGAAGACATGTATGCTGCCGCGATATATAATTACGCTAAAAACGGGGATATTTTGCATGATTTAAAAGATATAATCTCAAACTTAGACTTAGAAATGCCATTAGATAAAGCAAATGTTGCTTTTGCGGTATATGGATTAGATAACGACGGCACAGATCTATATTGGACAGAGCATTATTTATCCACTCTGCATAAAAACGGAATTTGTTCTGTGACTGGTGAGCCTGATTATATTCCGTCAGCTTATCCGGCTTGTATTATATCCCCATCGGGAAAAGAAAGATTTTTTTTAAAAGACTGTGGGGTAGGCTATGTTGCATCACAAAAAATCATACACGCAATACAATACTGGACGTATGGAGCTAAAAACGAAGCAAGAGTCAAAACGGAATCGTATATACAAGACTACATGCGCGGAGAAGAAACAGAAGATGAGCTTAAACAGTGGATCGACAAGAGGTATCCGGGTAAATGGGACGGTTTTATAAATATATTAAAAAATTAAATTACTATGCAAGTAATAAAATGGATTTTTATTATTAACCATTGGCAACCTTAAAAAATGGAGGCTTGGAAAATGAAAAGATATGGAGAAGATTTTGAATTAACAACTGACGTGATGGATGCGATAGCTGCATTTATGGATGATGAGAAACGTGAGCGCGTGCACTTTGAGCTTGCACCGTGTGAGCCAGAGGAATTTTTAAAAAGATATCTAGAGCTTGCCCCGGACTTTGAAAACGTTTTGAAATCTGAATTTAGCATTAAACTATAAAGTCTAGTGGATAGTAGAAATGAGAAAACGCACAAAAAGAGTTTGCCAAGTATGCGGTAAACCTTTCTTCGGAAGCAAGGATTGTTATTACTGCCCTGAGTGCGCGAGGGATAAAAAGATAGACTCGGTCGTTAAAAAACGTATTTGCCAAGACTGTGGTGTTGAGTTTTACGGCGGTCCGAGGGCTAGGCGTTGCCCGGACTGTGCATATAAGGCAAAGCAAGAGACCATTAGGAGATGCAGGCGACGGGGGACAAAGCGCGCGATTGGGAGTATTGATAAATGTCAGTGGTGCGGAGCGGAATATACGGTTGTTAGTGGACGTCAAAAATATTGCTCTGAAAAGTGCCAGCGTGAAGCCTGTTTAGCTTGGCAACGGGAACGTAAGAGGGACTATAACAAAACATCTGGACAAGAAGTCAAGAAAATGGAACGACGGAAACAAGTGAGAAAGGTATGTGTGTATTGTGGTCGGATTTTTATGAGCGATAAACCTACAAATCTATGCTCCGAATATTGCAAGAATGAGCAAAAAAAATTAACGCAATGCAAGGCAGACATTAAGAGAGGGTATAATCGCAATATGCAAAAATACATAGATAAAAGAGAAAAGTACAGGGAAAAACAAAAAATGAATGAAAGAAAAGAAAGCAGTTGATAATGTCATAGATCCGCAAATGCCGTGCAATAAATAAAATAATATCAATACAATATTTTTGGCTTTTCATCTTGAATTTTTTTCGTATTAGTGTTATTAGGTTTATGGTATTAGGAATTATAATAATTCCGTATGTGAGCTGTCGGGCTAAACTTTCGATAGTTCCAAAATTCAGTCGTATGACTGTGGATTAAAATATGTGGAAATATTATTTAGCAACAAAACAAGAAAACATCGTCTCTATGGGTAATTAACAATTCATGGGTACGATGTTTTCTTATTTTTGTGTTATAAAACAGAAACACACATAAAAAGCAGCATATTTTACGGGAAAATGTCAGCTTCTTTTTTCTTTTTTATTGAGGAACAGTTTGTACCGAAATTCGGTACATGATGTTATTTTCTATAAAGAATAAAAAAGTAATATAGATTGTAAGGGAAAACTATGGTTTTAAAAATACCGTAATGATATAATTATATTATAAGAAAGGAGCGGAGAAGATGTTTTTTAATAGCAGTTAAAAAGAGCTATCGAAAGTTAGTTCGACAGCTCACATACGGAATTATTATAATTCCTAACACCATAAATATAATAACACTAATACAAAAGAAATTCAAGAAGAAAAGAGGAAACAAAGAATGTTTGAAAAAATTATAAATGAGATACAGAGTGTTTCAGCAATTTCTGAAAAGATTGTCTTTCGACTGGTAAACACAAAAATGAATGAGAGTGTTTTAAAAGAAAGACCACATCGAAAGTTTTTGGATTTATCAATTATATATTTTCTGCAGATCGAGAATGAAAGAGACAATTTTGAAAGTCTGGCTATAACAGATCAATTAATAAAAATGTGGAACATAGAAGAAAGCGAATTGTGGGAACTTGCATTGAAGAATATGTTAGAATTGTTTCCACCTCAATTTACAACACTTGAATCTATATTGATGACAAAGCTTTATGGAAGGAAAAAGGTTGATGAAGAAGAGGACGGCTTGTTGTATTTGTCAAATACATCGAATTTCTATGGCGCTTCCTGTATTTTTTATCCGAAAGTGTTAGAGAATATAAGGAGAAAAATTCAGAATGATTATTATATTATTCCAAGCAGTGTGCACGAAGTGTTAATTCTTCTGGCTGATAGTATCGGAAAAGAAGAACTGAATCAAATGATTCAAGAAGTAAATGCTACGGTTGTAGAATCTAGGGAAATTTTAGCTGAACATTGTTATAAATACGATAGTAAAAAAAATGAGATTATAATTCCTTGAAAATGAAAAGGGGGAAAAAAGCAGAACTTTGCGTGTCAATTTTGACACGCAAAGTTTGAATAATTAAAATCAACTCCAAAATAAAGAAAAACTTGTTTTTACAACTTATATATTGTATTATGAAAATGAAGATGAGAGCATGATATTACATAATTATAAAACAAGTGCAGGGAAAGACCTTATATTTGAATATATTGATGGTCTAGCAGAAGATGAAAAGGCGGATGCTTTCTCTGTTCTTGAATGTTTAGAAAACGATAAAATGAACGAAGTGACGTTCAGACGATGGGAAAAGCTTTATATAAAATGAAGGAGGTTTATAATTATGCCATTCGTTCAGGTAAATATTGAAAAAGAAATAGATAGACGAAAAAAGGAAAGTGAATCATTTGCAAGAGCATGGGAGGAAAGCCGAGAAGAATATAGGTTGATTAATGAAATGATTCATTTGAGAAAACAGGAAAAAGTGACGCAAAATAAACTTGCAGAACTGATCGGCTGTAAACAGCAAGTTATTTCTCGAGTTGAAAAAAAAGAGAATAAGCCATCGTTACGGTTGTTCACCAAAATGTTAGATGTTTTGGGGTATGAGTTGATGATTGTAAAAAAAGTCAAATGAAACTATAGCATTGCACTTGTAAAATATTTTTTGGAAAGGTGTGTAGAGGGATGATTAATCACTTGAAAGAACGATTACGGATAGAATTTGAAAAGCAGGACAGGAGTGGTATTTACGGATATACGCAGAGGAATTTGGCGTATAATTCCAATAAAATTGAAGGAAGTACGCTGACGGAAAAACAGACAGCGAATCTTTTTGAGACGGGAACGTTCATGGGAGAAGACGTTATTTTCAGGGCAAAAGATGTAGAGGAAATGACGGGGCATTTTACAATGTTTAATTACATGCTTCAAACTTTCCAAGAGCCCTTAACCGATGCGCTCATCAAGAAATACCATTACAAGCTAAAAGCTGGGGTCTTTGAAGATTTGGCAAATGGATATCCGGTTGGTGAATATAAGAATAGGAAAAATATTGTATCAGATATTGAAACGGTTTTACCGAAAGATGTACCGGACAAAATGAATGAGTTATTACAAGAGTATGAAGGCTCTTCTAAGAATTTAGAAGAAATCATGAGGTATCATGCAGTGTTTGAGAAGATCCATCCATTTCAAGATGGTAATGGACGAGTAGGGCGAATGTTGATATTCAAAGAGTGCTTAAGGAATGATATTATTCCGTTGATTATCGAGAACGATAGAAAAGCAGAATATTATTATTGCTTAAATGAAGCACAACACAAAGGGGAATATGAAAAGTTATATCAGTTTGCCAAAGAAGAACAAATGGTATATGAAAAACAGGTGAGAGAATTTCTTGGATTGGAAGATGATATTGATTAAGTGAAAGCAGCAATGGAACAGCACGAGGAAAGAAAATCAGTGTTTCAAAGAGGATACAATCATGAAAAATAAGTTTTTAATTTAGTCTGGTAGAGCAGGAGAACGGAAAACGAATAAACCCTCTTTATGATTGTTCACCAAAATATTAGATGTCTTGGGATATGAGTTAATGATTGTAAAAAAGTCAAATAAAGTTGTGTTTTACCCTGTGTGTCAATTTTGACACACAGGGTAAAATGTTAAAAGTGAATAGACTGTATCGAGATGCCGTGTGTCAAAAATGACACGCGGTATTTTTAGTATTAGGCGTTAGCCGTTGGAAATAAATGCGCAGCGTGCATTCGTTTGAGACTAAAGCCCATCTATTATGGTGGGGGCAACTTATCCCTATAAGAAAGATTTTATGTGTCAAAAATGACACGTAGCTTTCAATAAAAAAGAAAAAGCAGGGTGTGTTTTTTAACGGCGAATATTGTAATATAAGTTATAATATAATATAATTATATTATAAAAAAGAAAGGAGAAAAAATATTATGAAAGATTATACTAAATTTATGCAATGGGCGCTTTTTACAATAACTGACAGGAAAACGCAGGATGATAGAAAAAGCAAGATAAGAGTTGAGGCGTTATTTTCAAGCCCTTGGCAACGTGACTATTACGACTGCCCTAACAAGGAATATAAACACTACATGCTTCCGGTTGATGAGTTAGGACGATTTGAACAGTTTTATAATTTCGTTCAAGATATTAATGCCGAATATGGATATTATTCTATTTCTCACCTCAATGACGGAGATTTTACAGATTACGAGTTGCAAAAATTCCGCCATATGTTGGATCTTTGGACAGACACAAAAATTAAACATCGGAATTGATTAACGAATCACTAAAAACAAAACAAGCCGAAACGGTCAGAAATGACCGTTTCGACCGCATCTGTTCAGGCGGTCGGCACATTTCAAAACGTGCGACGGATTATATCCCAGCCCCCAAGGGAAAAGGGGAGAAAGTGAAAGAAATGAAAAACTATGTGATTGGAGTAAAAAACGGGCGTTGCGTTGTTGCGTCTGAAAAAGAAATTATTGAAAATGCATTACAGCAAGAAAAGGACGGCGTAAAGCCGCATTATTCTTTTTATGACTATAAAAAAGGCGAAAAAGCAACGCCTGCCGGCTGGCTCGTGTGGTCATCCATAAGTTATGGATGCGGCGTTGTATACCGCAGGAACGACGGGAAAATGATTATATCTACGGGAATACAGGGCGATTTTTGTTATTGCTAATATACCGCTATCCGTTCAGGCGGTCGGCGCGTTCCGGCTCTGTAATGCCAACGCTGGCGGTTTCAAGCCTGGACAAACACAGAGGACAGAGATGTGTTCTCAAAAAAATCACGTGTCAAAAATGACACGTGATTTTTGATTCAATAAAATAAGATAAATCTAAAAAATGAAATCACAAAAAACTATTCGTTTACTTCCTAAAAATATCATAAGATATGAGCTCTCAATTAAGTTGTTATTACATCATATCAGAAGCTAAAGAGCATAAGGGAAAAGTGTCCACGTGTACCCCGTGGAGCCAGCAAAGCTGGCACTTTTCCTGTGGACAGAAATTTATCGTTTGAGGTACAAGTGACTCACGTTTTAAACAGTTGAATAATGGTAGTATAAATGGTATAATATCGAAAAAGGAGTGATCGTTATGCCAGTAATAGATGAGTTGAGGATTCGTAATATGGATGCGGAAATTGCTCTTCGGCTGACGAGTATGGCAAAAAAACACGGGATGAGTCGAAGTGAATATGTAAAGGGAATTTTGACAAATCATGTGCTGTCATCTCAAGTAAAAGAATTAGATAATCAATATCAAGAATTGTTTAAAACAGTGGTTGACTGTATGGAAGGAAATGCGATGCTTTTACACGATATTCTTGAATTGTTAAAAGAGAAGGAAAAAGTATGATTAAGAAGAATTATCGCATGAATGAGGAAGATTTAGAGGTTATTCAGCAAGTCAAGAAACAACATGGGTTTCATAGTGACTCGGAGACTCTTAGATATATTGTCCGGAGTCATATAGTTCAAAACCAAGAGGAAAACAGCAAGTTGCTTTCCATTTTGCGGAAGGTGGAAGAAAAGATTGATATTTTGTTTGACATTGAAAATACAAAATTAATTCAGCAAGAAGCGGAAGTATTATATCCGGTTAGTATGTTGGAATCGCCAGTTGTTACGAAAGCGAGTGCATTGAGGAAGGAAAATTTAGCGAACAAGAAACAGAAAGCAGATTATAAGAAACAGAAACAAGGAAACATGTGTCAAAAATGACACGTTAAAAAGGTACGATATGATTTGTACCGAATTTCGGTACAGGGAGATTGGTAATGGGGGAAATTAAAGCAGGCGTTACGCTAATGCAAGATTTTTGTAGACCGAGAACAGAAAAATTTCAAGAGTATATTGATTACATGGATCGAGAAGAAGCACAAAGAAATAATGCAATTACGACATATAACCTATTTAATGAGTATATGGGGAATCCGTACAAAAGTACAGGTTTGTTTACAGCGGAAAAAGATTCTCTTACTCTTCAGGAAAAAAAGCATTTAAAAAAAGTGTTTTCAATCGCCCAAACAAACCAAAGTTTGATGTGGCAAACAGTGATCTCGTTTGATAATAATTGGCTACAAAAAAATGGGATATATGATATGAAAACAAAAATGTTGGACGAACGTAAATTGAAAGCGGTGACTCGAAAGGCAATCAATGAATTGTTAAAAAATGAAGGGTTAGATCAAGCTGTTTGGAGTGCCAGCATCCATTATAATACTGATAATATTCATGTGCATATAGCGACAGTTGAACCGTATCCGATGCGGAAAAAAATGATGTATCAAGGGAAGGAGGAGGTAAGAGGAAAGTTTAAGTTGTCTAATATTAATCATTGCAAAAGCGTTGTAATAAACGAGATTGTGCAGACAAGGGAAATGAATTTGCGAATTAATACGATAATACGAAAAGATATTGTAGGAAAGTTAAAGGAGGAGGAACTTACAAAAGATAGTGAAATTAAAAGTAAATTTTTAGAGTTATGCCAAAATCTTCCTGAAATTCCCAAAAATCGAATGAATTATGGAAATAAAGAAATGCGACAATATCGCGCTGTGCTTGATGAAATCAGCGAAAAATTTCTTAAAGTATATTCTTCGGAAAAATATTATGAACTTCGAGAAATTCTTGACAGACAGAGCCTTTTATATACGGAAGCATATGGTGGCGATCAAGGAGGAAATTATAAAAAAAATAAACTGCAAGAGTTAAAAGAAAAGATGGGGAATGCGGTTTTAAAGCAAGCAAAAGATTATATTGAATGCATGAACAATAAAGTAGATGTACCGAATTTCGGTACGAAAGAAAAGACAAATGAAGAAAGGCCGATAGACCTTACACAGTTAGAAGAAATAGAAAATGTTTTTATTATAAACGAGCAGGAACAACTGGAAATAGAAAGTGTAGAGCAAGTGGATGAAGCTCAAGAAATAGAAGAAAAAGAGTATGATTTAAAGCTTTCTGTAAAACCGCAAATTAATATATCAGAAACGTTGCAAAAAGAATTGGATTCTGCAAAAGCATATTTTGGAGAGGAATCATCAGAAAATATCATGTTAAAAGATAAATCGGAGGAGTTCCCCGAGGATTTGATGAAATGTTATATTGACTCAAAAGAAATAAAATATTTATTGAAACAAGCATTAGGGGTAAAAGTAGATACAGAAAAACAGAAAGAGATTTTTAACTTGATACGAAATGTCGCAGAAAAGAAAAACAATCCATTTGTAAAAGAGTTGCTGGGAGAAATGTACTTATATGGTAATTTAGTAGAAGTTAATTCAGAAGTAGCAAGAGAATATTTTGCAGAAGCATTAGAAATTTTTGAAGTTGAATATGATTCTTTAGAAGAAATGCAAATCATATCTCAAGGGGAAAATAAAGAAAATCGATTTTTAAAAAATTATGTCGCGTTTTGTATAGGTAAACAATATGATCGTGGATGGGGAATAGAAGAATCACCTGGAATTGCATTAGAATGGTATGAGAACTCAAAAACAAAATATGCAAGTTATGCGTTAGGACAATTATATTACAATGGACGAGGTGTGGAAAAAGATGATAAAAGGGCGTTTGCTTTCTTTCAAAATGCAGGGGAGAATGCGTTTGCAAAGTTAATGTGTGCCAAAATGTTAGAAAAAGAAGGTCAAGTAGAAAAGAGTTTAGGATACTATAAAAGCGCCTTTGATTTATTTTCAGCGGCGGAAGAGAAAGAGAACTCGGCATTGTTTGAATATCATATAGGAAGTATGCTGTATTATGGAAAAGGGTGTGAACCGAATGAAAAGAAAGCAGTGGAATTTTTAAGAAAAGCGGTAGAAGAGAAGAATGTTCCTGCAATCTTGTTATTAAGTAATATTTATTACGAAAAAGGTATATTAGAAGAAATTCCTTATATGATAGAACATTTAGAGGCACTGGCGGATAAGACGGATAATAAGCAGGCGCAGTATACATTAGGAAAAATTTATTTGACGGAAGGAGAATTCTATAATTTAGAAAAGGGAATCAGCTATTTAGAACGATCGGCAAGTCAAGGGAATGAGTTTGCAAAATATCGCTTATCAAAAGAATATTTGAATTCTGACAGTAAAGCTTATAGTCCGGTAAAAGGAATTACTTATTTAAGAGAGCTTGCTGAAGGTGGATATGAATGGGCACAGTTTAAAATGGGATGTGAGTATATAAAAGGAGAGCATGTTGAGAAGGATGATCTTCAGGCAGAAGAGTGGCTGCGAAAAGCAGTGGATCAAGGGAATGTTCCCGCAATTTTGTTATTGAGTAATATTTATTATAAAAAAGGGGTATTAGAAAAAATTCCTTATATGATAGAGCATTTAAAGGTACTATCAGACAAGGCGGATAATATGCAGGCGCAGTATACATTAGGAAAAATTTATTTGAAAGAAGGGGAGTTTTATAATTTAGAAAAGGGAATCAGCTATTTAGAACGATCGGCAAGTCAAGGGAATGAGTATGCAAAGTATCAATTAGCAAAGGAATATTTAAATTCTGATAGTGAAGCTTACAATCCTAAAAAAGGGATGGCTTATTTGAGTGAGTTGGCTGAAGGCGGGAATGAATGGGCACAGTTAAAAATGGGATGTGAATATATAAAAGGAAAGCATGTCGAAAAGAATTATTTTCAAGCAACAGAATGGTTGAACAAATCAGCAGTACAGGGGAATAAGTATGCAGAAGAGATCTTAAATGACTTAAATGTGCGACAATTAAAAACGAATCGATATGGATCTCAAAGAAGAAAACGATATAATACTATGGGAGCATTAGACAAGGCAATGGTTGCATTAAGAAGATCGTTGTATGAAACACAAAAAGAGATGCGGTATAATATGATGATTTATGAGCAGGATATACGTGCAGAATTAGATGGCTATGCACTTGGAGAAAGAAGAGGTTGAATATGAAATTTAATCGGGAAAATAATTATAGAAAACAAGAAATAGAGGGAATGCAGAAAATAAATTCGGAAGTTTTGAAGGAAGTGAAACATACGGTTGATGGTTCAAAGAATGAGATTGTATATATTGATATGGACAAGATTCGACCTAATAGTAGGAATCAGTATGAAATGACAGAAATAGAAGAAATGGCAGGGATGATTAAGCTTGCAGGAGGAATCTTGCAGAATTTAATTGTTAAGCCAATGGATGAAGAAGGGTATTATGTTTTGACTACTGGAGAACGTCGATGGCGTGGAGCGCGTCTTCTGCGTGATCGAAATGAATATCCGGCGATTTTTGACAATAAAGTGCCTTGTGTAATTCAAGATCCAGTAGAGATTGAACTTCCGTTAAATGATGAAGATAAGGAGGATTTTGCAATCCTTGTGACAAATCAATACCGGGTGAAGACAGATGCGATTCTTTATATGGAAATGCTGCAATGGAAACGGATTATTTCAAATTTAAAAAAAGCAGGAGTGGAGTATCTGCCGAAGGAGTTTGGAAGCGATCAAGAGATTAAATTAAAGGGGAAAAGAACAAGAGAGCTTGTGGCAGAACAGATGAATCTGTCTACAGGTCAGGTTGCGCGTTTTGAAAAAATAGAAAAACATGGAAGTGAAGAGTTGATTTCCAAATTAATGAGAAATGAACTGAATCTTCCGGAAGCGGAGGAACTTACAAAATTAGATAAAGAAGAACAGAAGGAAATTTTGCAACAATCCGATCCGGTGAGCTTAAAGGAAGAAGTGCAGCAAAAGTTAAAAGAAAAAGAGAAAAGAGTCGGGATTAAACCAATGGAAATTAGTAAAAGAATTGAAGGTATAATGGTGAATTTGGAAGAAACGGTTTATATTCGTGAAAAGGAGTATCAGAAATTAGAACGAATCCTTATAGATTTAAAGAAGATTATGAGAAATGGAGAAAAATAAAAATGAATAAAACAACTTTTGCAGTGACAGCGGATGCATTAAAATTTGAAAACTTACTATTGAAGCATATGGACATCCCACGAACCACATTTCACCGTAGGATGATTAGTTATTTTTTTAAAAATGAAATAGAGGTACATCCATATCTTTTGATTACAGAGAAAAAGGCTAAAAATTATGTAAAGAAAGATGCTGTAGAACAAATTTATTTAGATGAACGGCAGAAAGCTCGGATAAAAGATGAGGCAAACAAATATGGATGTCGTATAGGAGTGATTCTTTTTCAGGCAATGATGTCTTATTGTATTGCGATTGCTCCTGATGTTTTGGGAAAAGAAGAATTAGGGAAATTATTTGTAGATGCAGGATAGGTAGAATATGGGAGATAAATTAGTTTATAGTCAAATGACTTACTATCAAAGAGCAAAATTGAAAGAACTGTTAGATGCGGGACTTTCAAAAGAATGTATTGCGGAGAAATTAAAAGTATCAAGAGGAACAGTTTTTAACGAATTAAAAAGAGGCAGCGTTGAAGGAGTATATGATCCGGAATATGCGGATGAAAAGGCATGGGAAAAAAGAACGGAAAGTAGAAATAAAACAATTTTAGAAAAAGATCAACGTTTGGCTAAATACATATCGTATTTGATAAAGAGAAAAAGATTAAGCCCAGAACAGGTGATTGAACACCTAAAAACAGACGATCATGGCTATGAAAAGTATCCTAAATCAATAAACACTATTTATGCGGCGATTGATAAAGGATTAATACCGGGTGTGACACGCCAAGACATGAAAACAGTATCGGCAACAGAGGTCGTAACAATGAAAGAAAATAGGATTCCTCTTCCTGAATGTATCCGAAAATGTGCAGGATTACGAAATGGAAATAGCTTTAAAATACAATGTAAAAAAAATGGGGAAATAGTTTTAAGGAAAATTTAGGGAGAAAAATATGGGAGCAGAGAAAAGCAAAAAGGGGTCACATTTAACAAAAGAAGAACGGAGAATAATAGCAGTACTGCATGAAGAAGGCAGAAGTCCTTATGAGATAGGAAAATTAACAGGTAGAGCGAGTAACACAATTAGAAATGAATTAAAAAGAGGAACGACAACGATTATTTTAGGATACTATGAAAAAGAAAAGTATTTTCCGGATACAGGACAGGCCATTTATGAAAAAAATCGAAAAAGATGTAGAAAATATATGGTAAATAAGTTCCGTAATTTTTTGACTTATATAGAGGAACAGCTGCAGAAATGTAAACGCTCCTTTGCTTCTGCGCGCGCAGAAGCAATCAGAAAAAGGTTGTTTAAAGAAGATGAAATCTGTAGTATTAGTACATTATATTCCTATACGGATCAGGGATTATTAAAAGTAAAAAATATAGATTTACCGGAGAAGGTGGGGAGACGCGTAAAAAAGAAAAAGAACCGAGAACATAAGCGGTTATGTGGACAGAGTATAGAAAAACGTCCAGAAAGCATTAATAATAAAAAAGAGTTTGGTCATTGGGAAATTGATCTGGTAATAGGAAAAAAAGAAAAGACAGATCAAGTACTTCTTACATTAACGGAAAGAAAAACTAAAAAAGAGATTATTCGTAAAATTTCCGGAAAAACAGTAAATGCGGTACATCGGTGTTTGAAAAAATTAAAAAACGAGACTCCTAACTTTAATCAAATATTTAAAAGTATTACGACAGATAATGGAGCAGAATTTTCCAGGCTATATGAATTGGAAGAAAAGTTGGGGGTTGCGATCTATTACGCGCATCCATATTCCAGTTGGGAACGTGGATTAAATGAGAACACAAATAGGATTATTCGTCGTTTTATTCCTAAAGGAACAAAGATCAGGCAGTATACAAAAAAGAAAATTGAAAAAATAGAATACTGGATTAATACGATGTATCGGAAATCACTAGGATGGAAAACAGCTGAAGAGTGTTACGAGGAAGAGAGACTGTTATTGGGTATAGGAATGACTTGATTCTTATAAGAACGATTTTGTTTAGATGTTACAAAAAAAACAAAAACAAAGAATAGTGATTGTTTACGCATCTTAGATTTGGTAAAATATAAGTAGAGAAAATCATCAGGGAAACGTCAATATCCCTATCTATCACGTTTTTATGCTTTGTGAAAAATAACAAAGCATAAAAAAATAGTTCAAGTTGGAAATGAAATCCATGAATTTTTAAAAATATAGGAAAATAATTGAAAGCAGATGGGAAAAATGAGAAAATAGAAATAAAAAGGTAAAAGGATAAAAAGGAATGTGGAGGATAAAAAAGAAAGAAAACCTGCGTGAAAAGGAAAAGACAAGGAGCGATATCATAGGTTTTGCTTTTTGGATCGGGTTGCTGCTTTATATTATCGCAGGTCTTGTGATGCCGGAAACAGGAAGATGGTGTATGGTAAATGAAGGCTGGGGAGCGGGAATATTTTTATTTTTGGGAATGAATTTTTTGTGTGCGGGAATACGGAATAGAAGGAAAAACAGAACTGCAGTTGTTGTTGGAACAGCTATGGCGATTGTGTTTTTTATAATTTGTGGATGGATGTCAAGTAAGATTGTATCAGATCTTATAGCAGGACCGCAGATTGTACATCTGACATCGGTTACAATGGATGAATATAACGGATTACATGGACTTGCCTCACACCGTTATTATTTGTGCGGATACGATGAAAATTGGGAAGAATATCAATTCGATATTTCAGCAGACGAGTATTATGAATTAGAGGAAAAACAGCAAATTACAGTGTTGTATTACCCGAGAACAGAACGGATTTTGAAATTCCTGTAAATTATTAACAATAGAAAAGGCGTTTACTTCAAAGAGCTGACAGGAGAAAGCAAGAAAGAACGCTTTTTGGAAATGCTTATGTGGAAAGTGACAGAGGGGGTAAATTTCCGTCATTGACAAAAAACGTAATCTGTGCCAAAATAATTTAGAATCAGCCGATTGGAACAATGTTTGTTGTTACAAAGCGGGAGATTAAAAAATATAACAGAAACAAAATCATAATTTCAGAAATTAGACTATGAACATATGTGAGTAGAGTAAGCAGAGCGACCCAGAGACGGAGTGTCATCGGCTGAGAGCATTCCGCGCGACCCTTCTTGAAGTTTCAGTATGGGAGTCTTCCGGCGAAAAGCAGTTTGTGCGTTAAGTCGGATGTTCGTGTAGCAATATTTTACACAATGAGAGCGCAGAGCAGATAGGATGCTCTGAAATAGGGTGGTACCGCGATTAACATCGTCCCTTGTTGAACAGACAAGCGACGGTGTTTTTTATGCTATAGGAAATTACTCCGTAATGTTCCATAGCATAAAAAACGCTCCGCGTAGGATCGCGCTGCGGCAAAGAGGAAGAAAACGGCTGTGGTAAACAAGAATGAAAAAATGGAAAAAACAATTTGGGAAGGAGAAATAAAATGAAAGATAAAATCAACAGTATTTTATCAGAAGCAAAAGGTAAGATTTCTGATGCAGTGAGCGAGGGTGAACTGCAAAATGTAAAAAGCGCGTATATCGGAAAGCAGGGTTCATTAAGTCTTTTGATGAAAGAGATCCCTACAGTGGATGTGGCGCTTCGTCCTGAGATGGGAAAACTTTTGAATCAGGCGAAAAATGAAGTGAAGGAACTGATCGATGAGAAGAGGATGGAGCTGAAGCTGAAAGCTTCGGAAGTGTCTCCAGATTTTGACTGTTCTGTTCCGGGTATCCTGCCGACAGGCGGCGGACTTCACCCGATCACGCAGATGTGTTATGACTTGAACGATACGTTCCGTTCGATGGGATTCGAGGTGTTCGAGGAAGACGAGATCACAAGTGAAATGTATGCGTTTGATAAATTGAATTTTCCGCCGAATCATCCGGCGCGTGAGAGTATGGACACATACTGGCTGGAAGGACATGACAGCGGAAGCACGAATGAGAAGCTTTGCCTTCGTCCGCATCTGACAGGCGGAAGTGTTCGCTATATGCAGACACACAAACCGCCGTATCGTTTCGTATATCCGGGTCGCGTGTACAGAAATGAGACAACGGACGCGCATCATGAGAGAGCGTTTTTCCAGTATGAGGCGCTGATCGTGGACAAAGATATTACGTTTACATCAGGTAAAGTAATGATTAAGAGTATTTTGAGCAAAGTGTTTGGAACGGACGTTCCGGTCAGAATGCGTTCCGGTTTCTTCCCGTTTGTAGAGCCGGGATTTGAGATCGACATGCAGTGTCAGGTTTGCGGCGGAAAAGGATGCAGCGTATGTAAACATGTCGGCTGGATCGAAGTTATGCCGGGCGGTTCTCCGCATCCGAACGTTCTTCGGGCAGCAGGGCTTGATCCGGATGAGTATACAGGATTTTATGTAAATATCGGTTTGGACAGACTTGTTATGATGCGCTACGGCGTGGATGACGTAAGATTGTTCCACAGCGCAGATTTAAGATTCCTGAAACAGTTTAGATAGAGGCAATTTAGATACGAGGAGAGAGACTATGAAATTATCATTATCATGGATTAGAGATTATGTAAATATTCCGGAAGATGCAGATCTGAAAAAACTGGCGTACGATCTGACAATGTCTACAGTCGAAGTGGAAGATGTGGAATATCTTGCAGAACGTTTTGAAAATATGATCGTCGGAGTGATCGAAAAGATCGAGCCGCATCCGAATGCGGACAGACTGCGAGTATGTAAAGTAAATATCGGCAGTGATGAGATCAAAGACATCGTATGCGGAGGCATTAATCTGGAAGAAGGAATGCGCGTTGCAGTATCTTGTCCGGGAGCGGTTGTCCGCTGGCACGGCGAGGGTGAGCCTGTAGTGATCAAAAATTCTAAACTTCGCGGAGTTGAGTCATTCGGTATGATCTGCGCTTCAGATGAGATCGGATTAGGCGAGCTGTTCCCGTCAGAAACAGAAGGAGAAATCCTTGATCTGTCAGCGTTTGACGTTCCGGCAGGAACTTCTTTGGCAGATGCTTTGGATATGAATGACGTGCTTCTTGAGATCGACAATAAATCAATGACAAACAGACCGGACCTTTGGGGACATTACGGAATCGCCCGCGAGATCGCGGCTCTTTATAACTTGCCGCTTGCAAAGATCGAGCCTTTCCGGGCAGACGTTCAGTCTGATTTTAAAGTCGAGATAGAAGATCCTGACAGATGTACAAGATATATCGGCGTTGAAATGTCAGGCGTGGCTGTAAAACCTGCGCCGTATAAAATGCAGAATAGAATCTGGAAAGTAGGAATGCGTCCGATCAATGCGCTTGTTGATATCACGAACTATGTAATGCTTGCAACAGGAAATCCGACACATGCATTTGACGCGGACAATATTACGGATCACATTGTTGTAAGACATGCAGGAGAAGGTGAGAAACTGCTTCTTTTAAATGATAAAGAACTTGAATTAAACGCAGATGATCTTGTAATCACAGATTCCGAAGGCGCGGTTGCTCTTGCAGGAGTTATGGGCGGAGCGAAAGATTCGATCCTGCCGAAGACGGAACGCGTGATTCTTGAAGTGGCAAACTTTGAAGCGACAGGCATCCGCCGTACGGCGCTTCGTTACGATACGCGTACAGAAGCGTCTTCCAGATATGAGAAAGCAATCGATCCTGAAAGATGCGATCAGGCGCTTGCTCTTTCAATGAAGTATTTTAAAGAGCTTTATCCTGAACTTCAGGTGACAGGATACTGCGATAATTATGTGAAAAAACTCGACAGAGCAGAGATTGACGTTAATCTGACATGGCTTGAGAAGAGACTTGGAAAACATTTGACAAACGAAGAAATCCAGGGCAAATTAGAGCAGCTTGGATTCGATGTTCAGATCGACGGAGACAACATGCATGTGACAGCGCCGACATGGCGTTCGACAGGAGATATTTCCATTAAAGACGATGTGATGGAAGAAGTTGCCAGAATGTACGGATACGATAATTTCGAGGCGACAGAGTTTACGACGACATTTACAGACTCGATCAATCAGAAAGATAAGAGTCTTGTAAGAAATATTAAAGAATATCTTGCAATACGCTGTGGAATGCAGGAAGTATACACTTATCCGTGGATGAACGATGTGTTTGTAAACGCAGTTCTGCAAAGCACGGACGGCGTTTTAAAACTTTCTACACCTCCGGCGCCGGATATGAGCTGCATTCGTTCTTCTCTTCTTCCGAACCTTTGCGAGGCGGTTGCGAAAAACGAGCGTTACTTTAATGACTTTGCCATTTTTGAAGAAGCTCAGGTATTCTTTGATAAAAATTATACAAATGCATATGACGAGACGGAATCTCTTCCTGAACAGCGCAGACATATCGGAGCGGCATTTGCAAGCAGCGTAAAGGACATCGGTATGCTTTTCAGAGAGGCAAAAGGAGTTCTTGAGTATATGCCGAGATATACGCATATGGAAGCGTATGAGTTTAAAAAAGAAGAAAAGCCGGTATGGGCTGACAATGTTGTGTGGCTGAATATTTACCTTGATGGCGAGAAAATCGGCGATATGGGTCTTGTAGCGAAAAAAGTTTCTATGGAATGCGGCATTAAGAATCTTTCTGTGATTCTTTTTGAAATGGATGCTTCAAAACTGAAACCGCTGAAATCAAGAACGAATAAATTCGAGCATCTTGCAGAGTATCCTGAGACAGACTATGACATTTCCATGCTTTTTGATTCCGATGCAGTATGGAATGACATTTATGATGCCGTTATGGGTAAAAAGAAAGCAAGCGCCCTTTTAAAAGACGCATCGTTTGTAGATGAATACAGAGGAAAACAGATTCCGCAGGGCAAAAAATCCGTAACGATCAGACTGACGATCGGATCTGATGAGAAAACGCTGACATCACAGGAGATCGAAAGCGTCGCCGAACAGGTTATGAAAAAACTCGGAAAGAAAATGGGCGCAGAGCTTAGAACACAATAAAACAAGGCTTGCTTCTTAGAAATAACAGGAGATAAACCGAATATGAAAACAAGTGATTTTTATTATGATCTTCCGGAGGAGTTGATCGCGCAGGATCCGCTTGAAGACCGTTCCTCTTCCAGACTTATGACAGTGGACAAAGAAACCGGTAAGATCGGACATCATGTATTCAGTGAGATTATCGATTATTTGAATGAAGGCGATTGTCTCGTGATAAATGATACAAAGGTAATCCCTGCCAGATTGATCGGAGCAAAAGAAGAAACCGGAGCGAAGATCGAAGTGCTTCTTCTGAAAAGAGGAGCGGATGATGTGTGGGAAACGCTCGTGAAACCCGGTCGTAAGGCAAAACCGGGAACGCGGATTAGTTTCGGAGACGGGCTGCTCGTAGGAGAAGTTGTCGATATCGTGGACGAAGGAAACAGACTGATCCATTTTGAATACGAAGGTATCTTTGAAGAAATATTAGATCAGCTCGGTCAAATGCCTCTTCCGCCGTATATTACGCATCAGCTTCAGGATAAGAACAGATATAATACGGTTTATGCAGAACATTCAGGTTCAGCAGCCGCTCCGACGGCAGGACTTCATTTTACGCCGGAACTACTCAGAAAAATTGAAGAAAAAGGCGTTGATATTGCAAGAGTAACATTACATGTAGGTTTGGGAACATTTCGTCCTGTCAAAGTTGACGATGTGGAAAATCATCATATGCACTCGGAATTTTATATGATAAATGAAGAGGCAGCGGAGAAGATCAACCATGCCAAAGACAGGGGCGGACGCGTGATCTGCGTCGGAACGACAAGCTGCCGCACGATTGAATCTGCGGCAGATGAAAACGGACGTTTAAAGGCTTGCAGTGGCTGGACGGAGATTTTTATTTATCCGGGTTATCGTTTTAAAACGCTGGACTGCCTGATCACAAACTTCCATTTGCCGGAGTCAACTCTTATTATGCTCGTATCCGCGCTGGCAGGAAAAGAACATGTTATGGCGGCTTATGAAGAAGCGGTGAAAGAACGATATCGTTTCTTTAGCTTTGGAGATGCCATGCTGATTTTGTAAAGTAATTCACGACAAAATAATCGGCAACCGGCCTATGGGGTTAATCCTCCCCATGCCTAAAAAGTAGGAATAGAAAAACCCACGAGGTGTGCACTCGTGGGTTTTTTGTTGACGCTCAACATGGATACGCCGTTTCTTTTTGCCTGCTGGCATTATAGCATATGCAAATATTGAATGCAATATTCATTTTCCTTGAGTTTCCGCAGTTTTATATAGTGTGATTTGGATTGAAGTAATCACGATGGATTAAAGTGTTGGCAAGCACTTCCTTTCAGGACTTTCTGCAAGCAGGGGGGAATTAAATGTTTAAAAGGTTTTAAAATTGTTGTTTTCAGGTGTAAGATTTGCGGATAAATCCCTAGTATATAGCTGAGAGGAGGATGATACGTTGGAAGAAGATAGTAAAATTGTTGATTTGCTCTATAAGCGAGAGGAACAGGCTCTTATAGAATTGTCGGAAAAATACGGAACGGCGTGTAAACGTATTGCAGGCAACATTTTGAAAAATCATCGTGATGCAGAGGAATGTGTAAATGATACATACCTTGCCGTATGGAATACAATACCGCCTAAAAATCCAAATCCGTTAAGGGCTTATATATTCCGGATTATCCGAAATATATCTATTGCGAAGTACCATGAGAACACTTGTATTAAGCGGAACAGCTATTATGATGTGGCGTTGCAGGAATTGGAGAACTGTCTTATGGCAGTAATGACTGTCGAACAGGAAATGGAAGCAAATGAATTGTCGGATTTACTTGACGGCTTTCTTGAAACGTTAGATAAGAGAAGCAGAATAATGTTTGTTCGCCGTTATTGGTATTCTGATAGTATTTCAGATCTTGCGGAAAGGTTTCAAATAAGTAATAACAATGTATCAGTCCGGCTTTCACGAATTAGAGGAAAATTAAAACGATATTTAAAAAAGGAGGGCGTTGAAGTATGAGAAAAAAGGATATATCAGATGCGATTGGCAATATTAATGATCGATATATCGAAGAAGCTGCAGATTTTCAGAGAAAAAAGAAAAGGACAGGGAAGAGTTCTATTTTACAAAAGAGCGTTGCTGCCGCGGCTTCATTTATACTTGTATTTATATTATCTGTTTCGACATTGGTAGCTGCGGATTTTTCTCCGGCTTATGAACTTCTCTATACGTTGTCTCCGTCAGCAGCCCAAAAGTTAAAGCCTGTTAGTATGATAAGTGAGGATAATGGTATTAAAATAGAGGTTATTTCTGCTTATGTAGAGAGCGGAGAGGCGAAGATACTTATTTCTGTACAAGATTTGGAGGAAGACAGGATTGATGAAACGACAGATTTGTTTGATAGTTTTAGTATCAATACCTCATTTGACTGCAGTAGCTCATGTGAAAATATAAAGTATGATGCAGAGACGGAAACAGCCGTTTTTTTGATTTCTATATCGCAATGGGATAAGTATGATATTGCAGATGAGAAAATAACTTTCTCTGTGCGGGAAATATTGAGTAATAAAGAAACGTATGAAGGTTCAATATCGACATTAAATTTGGATAAGAATAGCGGTTCGGTAAAGATTTTTACTCCGTATAGTGTTTTGGGTGGGAGTGGTGCAAATAGTGAAAAGTATATGGAAGATTTTCAGGCTCTCGTATCTCAAGGAGATATAAATTCGCCTGTTTCGGGAGTTGCTCTTACGGCGATAGGATATGTGGGAGAAAAACTTCATATTCAAATCAGATATGATTCTGCGCTTGAAACGGATAATCATGGATATGTTTATTTGAAGAACAGTGATGGAGATGTTCTTGATTGTGAAGCAAGTATTTCTTTCTTTACAGATGAAGGAGAAAAAGATATGTACAGCGAATATATCTTTGACTTGTCAGATAAAAATGTTTCGGATTATGTTATTTATGGAAAGTTCACAACAAGTAATATACACATTAAAGGGAAGTGGAGTGTTACATTTCCATTGGAAAAGGTAAGGTAATAAAAAGGTAAGATAATAAACAGCGAAAACCCGCTAACCTTCCGGCTAACGGGTTTCGTTGTTTTATAGTTATCTAAAGGAATGTTTACGCATTTACAAAGATACATGTTTACAATGTGCTTAATGGATGGTATATTATAGATATAAATAAGGCACTACTGATAGTTGGTTAGTCCAAATTTGATAAAGTTACAAAAAAGTAACCGTATTCCTTGGTCGAGGGGCGGTTACTTTTTTGATTGATTTATGTACGCTATCAGAATCGTTACAACAATACTAAGTATCATTAGTACGATGGAGAGCATTTCAAAATCACTCATAAGTCAAGCCCTCCTTTCCAAGATTTCCTGCAAACAGGATTTCTATGTAATCAGAGAGTTCGGTCTCTCTGTTGAAGGACTAACCGCCTACCATTCTCATGTAGTGCCTTGTCTTATTTTAGCAAAAGTTTCTTTTTATAACAACATATTTATCGTGAAATACAGTCGATTAAAAATCGTAAAAGTTTCTGCAAACAGCGAAAACCCGCTAACCTTCCGGCTAACGGGTTTCGTTGTTTTATAGTTATCTAAAGGAATGAGAGTAAAGCGTGATATCCTTGTTCAGGGGATATCATTACTTTTATGAGGGGGATAGTTGTTTATCAACTATCTGATACTTAGTATAAAGAGAAAATATGTCTAAAGTATGTTGAAAGAATAAAAGAATACGAAAATTTCTAAACAGAAGATTAATAAAACGGAAAAAGAGTTCTATACATTTGCGGTATTTATGGTATAATAGGCACGTTGTGCCTGCGAGCCGGGGCGGTATCGTCGGGTTTTATACAACATTTAATTAAGAATACTTACAATTTTAGAAGAAAAAGAACGAGGTGAGGTATGGAATATTTATCAGCTTTAAAAAAATCTGTTGTTGCCGGGTTGATGATCGGGATCGGCTGTACTGTTTTTTTGAATATGGACAATTCAATCGTGGCGTCATTTTTATTCGGATTAGGACTTTTTACGATTATCAATTTGGAATTGAATTTGTTTACCGGCAAGATCGGATATATCTGTAAAGAAAATTGTGCCGAGACATTGATTACTTTGATCGGAAACGGAATCGGTGTTAATATTATGGCGTTTCTTATGAAACAAACCCGTGTCGGAGTAAGATTGGTTGAGAAGGCGGACCCGATCGTAGAAACGAAATTGTCAGATACATATATTAGTTTGTTTTTGCTGGCTGTTTGTTGTGGAATGCTGATGTATATTGCCGTGGCAACATTTAAAAAACAGCCGAATATTTTAGGAACGATCGCAGTCTTTCTTTGCGTTTCGGTCTTTATTTTGGCAGGATTCGAGCACTGTATTGCAAATATGTTTTATTTTGGTCTTGTAAGTACACCGACAAAATATGCTGTTCCGCTTCTTATTATGATTCTCGGAAACAGTACGGGAGGTATTTTGCTGTGTAAGCTTACGCAGCATGTGCAGATTCAGAAAAACTCGGAAAATGCGTAATACAGACAGTGATTTTCTTTGAGAATACATTTCCTGAAAAAAGGCGGATCTCAACCTGAACATACGATTTGTTCAGGTTGATTTTTTATATACGATACAATATAATGAAGCGGAGCAAAAGGAAAGGGGGTACGAAAATGTTAAAAGACAAAACAGTTTTGCTCGGAGTTACCGGAAGTATCGCTGCGTATAAGATCGCGTATCTTGCCAGTGCGCTGAAAAAGCTTCATGCGGACGTACATGTGCTTATGACGAAAAATGCGGTTAATTTTATCAATCCGATCACGTTTGAAACGCTGACGGGAAATAAGTGTCTTGTAGACACGTTTGACCGTAATTTTGAGTATAGTGTGGAGCATGTGTCTCTGGCAAAGAAAGCGGATATCGTAATGATCGCACCGGCAAGCGCCAACGTGATCGGGAAAGTTGCCCACGGCATAGCGGACGATATGCTGACAACAACGGTTATGGCATGCAGAAGTAAGAAATTTATCGCGCCTGCGATGAACACGAACATGTATGAAAATCCTATCGTGCAGGACAACTTAAAGATCTTGCAGGGATACGGATACGGTGTTGTAGATCCGGCAGTGGGATACCTTGCATGCGGAGATACCGGAGCCGGAAAGATGGTTGAGCCGGACGTTCTGCTCGATGTCATTTTGCAGGAAATCGCATATGAAAAAGATCTGGCAGGTTTGAAGATCCTTGTAACGGCAGGCCCGACACAGGAAGCGGTCGATCCGGTACGGTATATTACAAACCATTCTACCGGAAAGATGGGTTATGCTATTGCAAAAATCGCATCAAGGAGAGGCGCTGAGGTGACGCTCGTATCAGGGCCAACTGCCGAGGAAGAACCTGCATTTGTAAATGTTGTAAATGTATGTTCCGCAAAGGAGATGTTCGAGGCAGTTAAGGAACGGGCGCAGGAACAGGATATCATTATCAAAGCGGCAGCAGTGGCGGATTACAGACCGAAACACATAAGAGGCAGCAAGATGAAAAAGACAGAAGACGGATCGGATCTGACGCTTGAGCTGGAACGCACAGACGATATTTTGGCTTATCTCGGAGCACACAAAAAGCAGGGGCAGTTTTTATGCGGGTTTGCAATGGAAACGGAAGACTTGATTGCAAATGCAAAAAGAAAACTGGAAAAGAAGCGGCTTGACATGATCGCCGCAAACAGTCTTCGTGTGGAAGGCGCAGGATTCGGCGGAAATACAAATGTCGTAACGGTCATCACGAAAGAGAAGGAAGTTTCACTCGGAAAAATGACAAAAGAGGAGACAGCCGCAGAACTTTTGACGATGATTGCAGAAGCCAGAAAAGTCTGATAAGAAACAGACAAAAAGCAAATGTATTGTATCCCGAAAGGGAACGATAAGAAGCAGACAAAAAGCAAATGTATTGTATCCCGAAAGGGAATGATAACAAGGAGGCAGACATGGAAAACAAAACAGTAACAGAGAACAGCACAGTATCATGTGCGGAAGAAATGAATACGGCAGAAGTATACGGCTCAGATCAGTATGCAGCGGATCTAAAGACCGCGAGCAAAGATCGGCAGACGTCGGGGAAACAGCGCTCGTCAAGTAAATTCAGTACAATGAGTATGGTTCAGGTGGCAATATTCGGAGCTGTCATATGTGTGATGGCTTTTACCCCTTTCCTCGGATATATCCCGCTTGGATTTACCCGTGCGACGATCATACATATCCCGGTTATTATCGCTTCGCTTTTGATGGGACCGAAAAAAGGCGGCGCTTTAGGATTCCTTTTTGGATTGACAAGTTTTATTAACAATACGATGAATCCGACACCGACATCGTTTGTATTTACTCCGTTTTACAGTATTGCAGGCGTAAGCGGCGGATGGGGAAGTGTGATTATCTGTTTTCTTCCCCGCATACTTGTGGGAATTATACCGTATTATGTATATAAGCTTATCATTCGTTTTTCAAATGAAAAAACAAAAAAGACCGGTGTGTCAAGCATTGGACTTGTGACTGCAGGCGTGGCGGGCGCAATGACAAATACGCTGCTTGTTATGAATCTGATTTTTCTGTTTTTCAGGGAAGCATATGCATCGGCAAATAATGTGGCGGTATCGGGCGTATACACATTTATTCTTTCTATTATCGGGATAAACGGCGTTCCGGAAGCAATCGTGGCAGGTGTGCTGACTTTATGTATCGGAAGAGCGCTTTTGAAAAAGAATGTAAGAGAAAGGCTTGGTTTTAGAAATGATATTGGCTATTAATATCGGAAATACAAACACCGTGCTCGGCTGCATTGACGGCTCAAAATGCGTGTTCGTAGAACGGATTTCAACTGTTAAGACAAAGACGGAACTGGAGTATGCGATCGATATTAAAAACGTACTCGACATCTACCATATTAAAAAGGCAGATTTAGAAGGCGGTATCATTTCGTCGGTTGTTCCGCAGATTACGATGGTTGTAAAAGCTGCGGTTGAAAAGATTTTAAAAAAGGAAGTCCTTATCGTAGGCGCGGGGATCAAGACCGGATTAAATATCAGGATCGACAATCCGGCGCAGCTTGGCAGCGACCTTGTTGTCGGAGCGGTGGCAGGGATTGCGGAATATCCGACGCCTCTTCTTATTTTTGATATGGGTACGGCAAACACGGTTTGTGTTATAGATAAAAACCGAAACTATATCGGCGGCATGATTTATCCGGGGATCGGAGTTTCTCTTGATTCCCTTACAGCCAATGCGTCTCAGCTTGGCGGGATCAGTCTGGAAGAACCGGGGCATATTATAGGAAAAAATACGGTGGACTGTATGAAAAGCGGTATCGTTTACAGCAGCGCTGCGGCGATCGACGGGTTGATCGATCGACTGTCAGAAGAAGTGGACGGCGATGTAACGGTAGTTGCGACAGGGGGAGTGGCGGAAAAAATCATTCCTCATTGCAGAAGAAAGATTATTCGAGACGATGATCTTGTTTTGAAAGGACTGGAAATCATCTATCGGAAGAACTGCAGGTGACAGATCGGAGAAAATCGACCTGTGTATAAGGTAAATATAACGTAAAAAGAGAAAAGGATAGACGCGGTATAGACTATATATACAAAAAATGGCTGCGGCTATCCTTGAATTTATGTGTAAAAAAGCGAAAATATAAAAAACTTACTATTTTAAATCATAAAAATATAACAAAATATAATAAAAGTGTGATATGATAAACAGTACAACGTAGCATCGGAGTATTCGGCTTAATTTATTTATGGCTGTACTTCTGTGCGAATTTAAAGGAGGAAAAAGATGAAAAGGAAGCTTTCAAAAGCAGGCGGGAAAGCGTTATCTGTCGCACTTGCGATGGCGACTGTTGTATCGGCAGCTCCTTTCTCTGTAGCGGCCGAGGATAACGTTGCTTTGGCACAGACACAGGAAACGGAGGGAAATGCTTTGCGTTTGTGGTATGATGAAGAGGCGCCCAATTCGTATACGGGGTGGGAGCAGTGGGCTCTTCCGCTTGGAAACAGCGCGATTGGAGCCAGTGTGTTTGGCGGTGTTCAGACAGAGCGAATTCAGTTGAATGAAAAGTCGCTTTGGTCCGGCGGTCCTTCAGACAGCCGACCGGAATATAACGGCGGTAATATTGAATCAAAAGGTCAGAACGGCAAGGTTATGGCACAACTGAAAGAGAAACTGAAAAGCGGACAAGGGTTTGACAGTAATCTTGCAGGACAGCTTATCGGAGTCAGTGATGACGCCGGAGTACAGGGATACGGATATTATTTAAGTTATGGCAATATGTATCTGGATTTTAAAAATGTTACAAAGAATAACGTTTCGGGATATTCGCGCGATCTGGATCTTCGCACGGCGGTAGCCGGAGTGAATTATGATCTCAACGGAGCGCACTATACAAGAGAAAACTTCGTAAGCTATCCTGACAACGTTCTTGTAACACGTCTGACTGCAACAGACGGCGGAACGCTTGATTTTGACGTTCGTGTAGAACCGGATGAGGAAAAAGGCGGAAGTCAAAACAAACCGGAAGCAGATTCTTACGCGAGAACATTTGACAAAAAAGTATCCGACAATGCAATCGCGATCGACGGACAGCTTACAGATAACCAGTTGAAGTTCAGTTCTTATACGAAGGTAATCAAAGATGACGGAACGGCGGGGCAGATCAAAGACGACTCGAAAAACGGTAAGATCACGGTAAGCGGCGCGAAAGCGATTACGATCATTACTTCCATCGGAACGGATTATAAAAACGATTATCCGAAATACCGTACAGGCGAGACAAAAGAACAGCTCGCTGCTTTGGTAAAAGGATATGTATCCGGAGCTGAGGCGAAAGTAAAAGCCGGCGGATATGAGACGTTAAAAGAAGATCATGTAAATGATTACGATCATATTTTCGGAAGATTAGATCTTAACATCGGACAGGCAGTGTCTGACAAGACAACGGATAAGCTGTTGGAGGCATATAAAAAAGGAACGGCTTCCGAAACAGAAAAACGTTATCTGGAATTGATGCTCTTCCAGTACGGACGTTATCTGACGATGGGATCATCGAGAGAGACTCCTGTGAACGAAGACGGAACGAAGAATGAAAGAAGAGCAACTCTTCCGTCGAACTTGCAGGGAATCTGGGTCGGAGCGAATAACTCCGCATGGCATTCGGACTATCATATGAATGTCAATCTGCAGATGAACTACTGGCCGACATATACGACGAATATGGCGGAATGCGCAGAACCGCTGATCGACTATGTAGATTCGCTCAGAGAGCCGGGACGTATTACGGCGAAGATTTACGCAGGAGTTGAAAGTACGGAAGCAAATCCTGAAAACGGATTTATGGCGCATACACAGAACAACCCGTACGGATGGACGAACCCGGGCTGGGTATTCGACTGGGGATGGTCTCCGGCAGGCGTTCCGTGGATTCTTCAGAACTGTTGGGAATATTATGAGTTTACGGGAGATACAGAGTACATGCAGACTCATATTTACCCGATGATGAAAGAAGAAGCGACGCTGTACGATCAGATGCTGATGAGAGATTCAGAAGGTAAGCTTGTGTCTGTTCCGAGTTATTCACCGGAGCACGGACCGAGAACTGCAGGTAATACATATGAGCATTCGTTGATCTGGCAGTTATATGAAGATACGATCACAGCGGCAGAGACTTTGGGAGTTGACGAAGCGAAAGTCGCACAGTGGAAAAAGAATCAGGCTGACTTAAAAGGACCGATTGAGATCGGTGACAGCGGACAGATCAAAGAGTGGTATAACGAGACAACATTAAATACAGATGAGAATGGTCAGAAGATGGGAGAAGGATATGATCATCGTCATATTTCCCATATGCTCGGATTATATCCGGGAGACTTGATCGCTCAGAATGACGAGTGGCTGGCGGCAGCGAAAGTATCGATGCAGAACAGAACAGATGTGACGACAGGATGGGCGATGGCTCAGCGTGTCGCAACATGGGCGAGACTTGCAGAGGGCGATAAGGCTCACGATGTATTGTCTAAGATGATCACAAACAATAAGATTATGACAAACCTGTGGGATACACATGCTCCGTTCCAGATCGACGGAAACTTCGGTTACACAGCGGCAGTTGCGGAAATGCTTGTTCAGAGCAACATGGGTCATATCGACCTGATGCCTGCAGTTCCGAAAGCATGGGGAACAGGTAATGTGAAAGGTCTGCTTGCCCGCGGTAATTTTGCGGTTGATATGGCATGGGCAGACAACAAACTGACAGAAGCTTCGATCCACTCTAATAACGGCGGAGAAGCGGTTGTTCAGTACGCAAATCTTTCACTTGCAACTGTAAAAGACAGTGACGGGAACCTCGTTGAGATCACACCGGTGACTTCAGATCGTATTTCCTTCAATACAGAAGCAGGAAAGACATATACGATCACTGCTATCCCTGATAATACATTAGCTGCAGCTCCTACAGGTCTTAAGGTAACGAAGATCAAAGACGGAGAGACAGTTCTTACATGGGATGCGGTCAAAGCCAGAACAGAAGTATCTTATAATGTATACCGTCAGATTGAAGGCGGCGAGTGGGTACAGGTTCAGACAGAACTGAAAGCGACAGAATGGACAGACACAGACGCTTGGGATGTGCTCGGAACATTGAAGTACAAAGTTACGGCTGTGATCGACGGAAAAGAAAGCGAGTTCAGTTCGGAAGCAACGGTAGATGACTGCCGCAACATGATCGGCATGATCGACGATCAGGACGAACGTATCAAATATACAGGAAGCTGGGGCAACTGGATCAGCCAGGAAGGAAACTACGGCGGTTCAGTGAAATACTTAGAAGACCCGACAGGAACAGAGACAGCGGAACTTACATTCTGCGGAACGGGTATCGAAGTATTCTCCTGTACACAAAACGACAGAGGTAAAGTTGAAATCTCTATCGACGGAGAAGTATGGGCAACAGCAGATACTTATTCGGCAACTCAAAAAAGACAGGCAAAAATATTCTCTACAGAAGAGCATAAAGATAAGACGCTTGAATACGGAATCCATACGGTTAAAGTTCGGGCGATGGGCGAGAAAAATGCATCTGCAAGCAGAGATAAAGTAGAGCTTGACGCGTTTAATGTATTGAATACAGAAGCGGCGCGGGTTGAAAAAGTAGAGGTAACGTCTGCAAGCGGAATGACAACAGTAAGCAAAGCCGGATCGACACTTCAGATGAAAGCAGAAGTAACTCCTGCAGAGGCGCTTAACAAAGGTGTTACATGGTCTGTTACAACAAAATCAGGCAGTGCGGCAGCGACGATCGATGAAAACGGTCTTCTGTCAACAGGAACAGCAAACGGTGTTGTGACAGTAAAAGCGACATCGAAAGAAAATGCTGAAATTTCAGGTACATGCGAGATTACGATTGCAATTCCTGATGTGACAGCACAGTCAGAGATCATCGAAGACTGCTCGGATGATAAGACAGCAAGAAATCCGAAGATCAAATGGAGTGATACAGGCTGGAACAATCCGTATGCAGGTGAGGCAGATAAGCATCACGGCGGAACGAAGACAGAGACAAGCACAGAAGGAGCTTGGTTCAGCTATACATTTACAGGAACAGGCATTAAATTCTATGCTCAGAAAAATAATACGCAAGGCAAATTTACTGTAGAACTGGACGGAAAGGCAGAAAGTGATGCAGTTCTTTGGGAAGAAAAAGCCGGCGGATCACCGCAGCAGTGTGTATTTGAAAAGACAGATCTGGAAAATACAGAACATACAATCAAGTTTACAGCGGCAACAGATCATGGAAACATTAACGTAAACATTGATTATCTTGAAGTATTCACTCCGGCAGCGGCTTCTGTTGATAAATCGGCGCTTCAGGCTGCGATTGAAAAATACAGCGGTTTGAATAAAGACGATTACGCAGAAAATCTGTGGAACGAGTTTAAGACAGCATACGACAATGCCGTTAAGGGAATGAATGACGACAAGACGACAAAAGAGCAGGCTGATAAGCTTGCAGCAGACTTGAACGCAGCAGGTGCAAAACTTGAAGCGGCAGAAATTCCGGCTCCGACGATTCCGGAAGATGCAAAAGCAACTGTAATGGGAGTTACAAGTACAGAAGCAACTGTTTCATGGACGAAACTTCCAAGGGCAGAGTCTTATAAAGTATATGCTGTAGAACATGAAGGAACAGCAAAAGCGCTGAAAGCAATTACAGATACTGTTCCGGATAATGCAGGAGAACCTGTGACAACAACAGAGACAACGGTGCGGTTTACGAATCTGAAACCGGGTACATCTTATGTATTTATGATCGTAGGAGTAAACCATAATAAAGTAGAGTCGGAAAAAGCTCTTTGCAGCGAGCCGTTCACGACAGTGGCGGCGGCAGATGAAAAAGCTCCGGCACAGGTAAGTGGAATCAGCGTAGTAAAAGAAGGTGAAAAAGATGTGAAGATCACATGGGCTCCGTCAGAAGATCCGGAAGGAAGCGAAGTTACATATATTGTATATGTAGACGGCGTGATCGTATCTGAAAGCGATAAGACAGAATATACATTGAAAAACGCGGATGAAAGCAAAGGCTACAGTATCCGTATCGTAGCTGTAGATGCATCAGGAAACAAAGCTGTACCTGCAGTAATTAACCTGACGGTAGACGACTGGAATGCAAAGACAGTTGTAGGCGTAGAGAAACCTGCCGATCTTAAAGTGAAGAAAGGAACTGCTGCTGATAAACTGGATCTTCCGAAAACAGTAAATGTTACACTGGAAGGCGGTCGTGTTGCAGATGTACTTGAAGTAAAATGGACGACAGATAATTACAAAGCAGATCAGATCGGAACACAGACGCTGTCAGGAGAACTTCAGAAGAAGAAAGGCGTTAAGATTCCTGATAAGTTTAAGACAGTAACGATCAATGTAATTGTAGAAGAGAGCGAAGTAAATCCGCCGCAGCCGGAAGACAAAGTAGTTACAAAAGTAGAAGAACTTACTGATCTTACGGTTGAGTTCGGAACTTCAGTTGAGAAACTTGCTCTTCCGACAGAAGTAAAAGTAACATTAGATAACGAGACAGAAGACAAACTGTCAGTAGAGTGGAACACAGATGCGTATAAAGCAGACGAAGCGGGAACGTACGAACTGACAGGAACACTTCAGGCAAAAGAAGGAATTAAACTTCCTGACAACTTCAAGACAGTAACGATCAACGTAACTGTAGAAGAAAAAGGCGGAGAAGTAGACCCGCCGCAGCCGGAAGACAAAGTGGTTATAGCAGTAGAAAAACTTGCTGACCTTACTGTGAAATTCGGAACTCCGGCAGAGAAACTTGCCCTTCCGAAAGAAGTGAAAGTGACACTTGATAACAAGGCGAAAGATAAACTGTCAATCGTATGGAACACAGATGTGTATAAAGCAGACAAAGCAGGAACATATAAACTGACAGGAACACTTCAGACAAAAGAAGGAATCACAATTCCGGAAGAATTCAGGAAAGTAACGGTCAACGTGACTGTTGAAGAGAAAGGAAAAGTTCCTCCGACATCCGGCAAAGAGGAAGGAAAGAACAATTCCGGTGCGGTACAGACAGGCGACGATAAGAACGTATGGCTTCCGATCGCGGGTCTTGTGGCTGCAATCGCCGTTGTGGCGGCAGTTCTTATTATCAAAAATAAAAAGAAAAAATAAGAACAAAAATAAGAATAAAGTTTTCATAATATAATATTGTGAGGCGATATAAAAGAACCGATTCTCTTTTGGGAATCGGTTCTTTTGAAGTTGTAAAAAGAGAGTAAAGAGAAAAATTGGAAAACAGGAGAAAAAACTTGACAAATATTGTATAGAATATTAACATGAACAATGTTCATATTAAAAAAACTGAAAAGGAAAAGCGGGAAAGGAGAATAGAATAAAGAGGACGGTGATAAGAGTTGAGCAGAGCGGTTACGTCGGAAGAAGAAATATTGAAAGTAAGCTGTGGGATTGTGGCAAAAAAAGGAATTGCCGCAGTAAATATGAGAACCGTTGCATCTGAATGCGGAATTGCACTAGGTTCTTTGTATAATTATTTTTCTTCAAAATCAGAACTTTTGTCTGCTACAATAGAGGCAGTGTGGAAAGATATATTTCAAATGGGAAAAACTTTAGAAAAATGCGAGAATATTGTGGAATACTTAAACCTGTTGTTTGAAGGTGTTGAAAATAGCCGAAGCCGTTATCCGAAATTTTTTTCCATGCATGCATTGGGGTTTACGGCAGGAGAAAGACAAGAAGGAAAAAAGGCGATGGAAGTATATTTTCTGAGGTTAAAAAATCAAATGGCACATTTTTTGGAAAATGATGAAAAAATACGTCAAGGGATATTTACAGAAAATCTGACTGCCGAAATTTTTACGGACTACATATTTACCTTGTTTTTATCAATATTACTGGAAAAACAAAATGAAAAAGAGTCCTTTTTGGAATTTGTAAAAAATTATTTGTATTAAGAGAAAGAGTTGATGTGGAACGGAGATGGGTTATGAAGATAAAGAAACAGACTCTTTTGCTTTTGGCAAGTCTTGTCTGGATGATCGCAGGATTTAACGTTTTGAGGATCGGGATTGAAACTTATGCTGAATATCAGACTGTAATAAATTATATCGTGACAATTATCGTGTTTCTTCTCTTTTGGTTCATGGTATTTTATAAGTTGACAAATAAACATACAATAAGAATTCAAGGATATGAAGAAGAAAAGCAACTGTTTTATAAATTTTTTGATTTGAAATCATTTTTAATTATGGCGTTTATGATAAGTTTCGGGATTATTATTCGTTCATTCCATTTACTGCCGGAGCGGTTTATAGCTGTATTTTACACAGGATTGGGAGCGGCACTTTTCATGGCAGGCGTTTTATTTGGAAGAAATTATATACAGGCTTACAGGAAGAAAGCATAAGTAAACGAAAAAGCATAGAGAAAGTATAGAGGAAGTATAGAGAAAGTATAGATGCATAAAAGATGAGGAGTAAAAACTAAGGAGAAGATACATATGAAAAGAATTATAAATACAGCGATTGTTTATTTTATATTTGCAATGGCGGGAGGCGTATTTTATCGGGAATTTACAAAATGGAACGGATATACAGAGCCGACTACATTAGGAGTGCTGCATGTTCATCTGTTGGTGATGGGAACATTGTTATTTCTTATAACGGCTCTTTTCGCAAAAGTAACAATGTTGGCGGAAAATCTTTTGTTTAAGAAATTTTTTGTTCTCTATAATATCGCATTGCCTGCCATGGTGGTGATGATGCTTATTCGCGGAATTGTGCAGGTTCTCGGAATAGAGCTTGGAAAAATGGGGAATGGGATGCTGTCCGGTCTGGCAGGATTGTCTCATATCGGAATGATGATTGCACTTTTCTTACTGCTGTTTGCGATAAAAAGGGAATTGATACGAAAACAATAGGAATAATGATTTTTAGAGTTATAGTGAATTGTCTAAGAACTATCCACAGACGAGATGAACAGTTCTATAAACAGCGAAAACCCGCTAACCTTCCGGCTAACGGGTTTCGTTGTTTTTATAGTTATCTAAAGGAATGAGAGTAAAGTGCGACATCCCGGTTATCCGGGATGTCTTTACTTTATGAGGGGGGAGATAGTTGTTTTATCAACTATCTGTTGAACAGTATATCTTCAAAATGTGTCTAAAGTATGTTTAATGTCTAAAAGAAAACGAAAAAAAGTTATGAAATTCTTAAATTTAGATAGTTAAAGAAACCGCGCTTTATTGAAAAGAAAAGATAAAAAATCTGTCGGTACTGAAAGTTATTGAGAAATTAGAAGTGTATTTCCCGCATAAATTAAATTGGGATCAGAAATACCGTTCAAGGCAGAAAGAGAAGCGACGGTCGTTCCGAATCTTTCGGCAATTTCGCTTAATGTGTCTCCCGGCTGAATGGTGTAATAAACCGGAGCAGAATTCCCGCCTTGTGGAATGCGGAGTGTATTTCCGGCGTAAATAAGATTGGGATCGGAAATACCGTTCAGAGCGGAAAGAGAAGAGACGGTTGTTCCGAATCTTTCGGCAATTTCACTTAATGTATCACCGGGTTGAATCGTATAAGTGATATATGTCGGAGCGGAGGGAGGAGCGGGCGGCGGAGCGGTTTCAGACAGGTGATTAAGTCCTGCCCGGCGGATGATGCCGGGATAATCGATGTAGCCGATATCAAGGTCTACATTTCCGCCGATACCGGGAACACTTCCTTCGTTTGTATACTGCCACATACCGCAGTCTGTTCCGTCGAAGGAAGACGCATAGCGGGCGTACCAGAATGCATATCGTTTTGCAAGATCATTTCCGAGATAATTGTCTAAAAAACTGCGGTTTGTGTAAAACATCGCATAGTAGCCCCCTGCTTCAATACGATTGCAGAAAGAAGAAACGAGTTGTTTTGCAAGAGCCGGAGTGATAGTGACACCTTCTCCGAGAGCATAAGCGGCGGATGCCTGTTCAATATCATAGCAGACAGGATAATCAATTCTATAATTACGAATGGTGCGCAGACAGCCGTCGGCTTCCTGAATAGCCGTTTCAGGACTGACAGCATAGCAGAACCAGTAAACTCCGATCGGAAGACCGATTCTGTTGCATTCAGAAGCATTTCTCTGAAATTGTTTGTCAATCGTATTGAATCCATAACCTGCACGAATCATAGCAAACTGATAGCCTGCGTTTTTAACCCGTTCCCAGTTGATTTCTCCTTGAAATTCGCTGACATCAAGTCCTTTTATATTCATAATGCCTCCATAAATAATATATTGATGTAAATATTTTAGTTTCTTTTGTGAAAAACAAATTAAATACTGAAAAAGCAAGCGCGTATAGAGGGGCATTACGGCTCGTTTTTTCTATGATTATTGTATGTATTGCCGAAGAAAATGTGTGTGCGTCCCCTGATTTTTGCAATAAAATGTATAAAATAGATAAATAAAAGAAGCAGAGGTAAATATTCATTTATAGGCGTTGCAAAAATAAAAATAAAGTCCTATAATAATTATGTTTAAGTGGATTTACTAGGAATACTAGTCACATCATCAAAATATAGGAGAGGAGAAAAAGGGATGAAAAAGAAGCTAAACAAGATCGCAGCTTTAGTCTTGGCTCTGGTCATGGTCATCACGGGATTTGTGGCAGTTCCGCAGATGGATGTACAGGCTGCGAACGATGTACCGTCAATTATAACTAAGACGGATGTCACAAACATGAAACCCGGTGATAAGGTTCATGTTGAATGTTGGCTTAAGCCAAATGGAAACGTGATGCAGGTTGTCGGCGGATTTGATTTTGACACAAAGGTATATACATATGTGAAGGACAGTTTGGAGCAAGATCCAAATAATGTTCTCAAAAAGAATCTTATGTTTATTGTAGATGAGGAAGACGTATATACAGCAGGTGGATTTTCAGTATTGCTTGAAATGAAGGAAGGTAATCCGGTAAATAAAGATGTATTACTTTTTACGTTTGATGTAACAGTTAATGAGAATGCAAAAGGCTCAGGTCTTATGGGCTTTAATTGTGTAGGAATTCAGACAGGAACAAATGATAATGACAGAACTGATATCGACGGCAAAGATGTTCCATTAACAACATTAGATAAAAATGGTAATAAGATTGAAAACGGAGAAATCCCGGTTGCAATCGAACTTTCTTCTCTTAAGATCAACAAAGAAGACTTTACAATGACGAAAGGTACTTCCGAGACACTTACAGTGACAGGAACACCTGCAGAAGCGTTGGAAGGTCAGACAATTACATGGAAGAGTTCTAATAAAGATGTTGTGACAGTTGATTCAAAAGGTAAAGTTGAGGCTGTCGGAGTTGGAAACGCAACAATTACAGCGACAGCAGCAGGCAAGAGCGACAGTGTAAAGATCACAGTAAACAATCCGTTGAAAAAAATTACTGTAGATCCGGCAACTCTTACATTGAAAAAAGGTACTTCAAAGACATTGTCAGTGAAATATGATCCGGCAGATACGACAGATAACAAAGCAGTAACATGGGAGAGCAGCGATAAGAGCGTAGCGACAGTTGATGCAAACGGTAAAGTGACAGCATTAAAAGACGGCAGCGCAACAATCACTGCAAAGGTCGGAAAACTTACAGCAACTTGTGCACTTACAGTACAGGAGAAGAAACTGACAGGAATTTCACTTGATAAAACAGCTTTGGAACTTTCCAAAGGTCAGAGCAGTGAAGCTCTTAAAGTGATTTATACACCGGCAGATACAACAGATGATAAGACAGTTACATGGTCAAGCGCCGATGAAAAGATCGCAACAGTAAAAAATGGTGTCGTTACAGCGAAAGCAACAGGCACAACAAAGATTACGGCAACAGTAGGTACACATAAAGCTGAATGTACAGTTACGGTTAATGCAAAATTGACAGGCATCAAAGTGACACCGGACAAGGTGACAGTTGAAAAAGGTCAGAAAGCAAACCTGAATGTAACATATCTTCCGGCAGATACAACAGATGAAAAAGCTGTTACATGGAAGAGCGAAAATGAGAGCGTAGCAACAGTTGATGAAAATGGTGTTGTTACAGCAGTTGCAGGCGGAAAAACAAAAGTTATCGCAACAGCAAAAGCAAACAATAAGATCACAGCAGTATGTGAAGTAAAAGTTCCGATCCATACAGAAAGTATTGCGCTGAATAAAACAGAAATTACAGATCTTCTGAAAGGTAAAACAGAGAAACTTGAAGTATCGTTTATTCCGAGCAATACAGAAGATAGCCGTGAAGTAAAATGGACAAGCAGCGCGGCGGATATAGCTGCAGTTGATGCAAACGGAACAGTAAAAGCACTGAAAGAAGGCACAGCTACAATCACAGCAACAACAGCCGATGGAAAACATACAGCTTCTTGTACAGTGACAGTAAAAGAAATTCACCTGACAGATGTTAAGCTTGATGAGATGAAGAATCCGTCTGAACTTTTCAAAGGTGAGAAACATCAAATTAAAATCGGACTGGATCCGATTGATACAACAGATAATGTAATATATACATTTGCATCATCTGATGAAAAAGTTGTTTCTGTAGATAAAAATGGTATGGTAACAGCTTTGAAAAACGGCAAAGCGACGATTACTATTACAGTAAAAACAACAAACACAGACTTTGAGAAAACACTTACTTATGATATAACAGTAGAAGAAATTCCGCTTGAGTCGATTGAAATCAAAGGTGATGTAACTTCTCTTGAAGAAGGAAAGACAACAAAACTTAACGTAGTATTCAATCCGACAAATACAACAGATGACAAAACAGTTGTATGGAGCAGCTCTGATACAAAAGTAGCAACAGTAGATGCAAATGGTGTTGTTAAAGCTGTAAAAGCCGGAAATGTAAAGATCACAGCGAAAGTTGGAGATAAGACGGCTGAGTACGCTTTGAAAGTAACAGCAAAAGCAAACGGTACAAACAATAAGAATGAGAAACCGGCTGACGGCGGTGCAGTAAAGACCGGAGATAGCAACCACATCTCAGGTTTCGTAGTAGCAATGCTTTTATCCATAGCAGCGATTGTAGGCGTAGTAATTTTCAAAAAAAGAACGCATAGATAAAAGTTAAAAGAAAGCTCCTTGTTGGCGACTGACCGACAGGGAGCTTTTTGGTATCAGAAGAAAGAAAAACAGTAGATGATATTGTATTTCTTTTGATACCAAAAAGCTCCGAAAAGGTGCAAAAAATATATGTTATAAAAGGGAAAGAGCGTAAGGAGAATAGAGGTTGATGAGAGGAAAAAGAATAAAACAGTTTATTTTAATTTTATGCATGGTCTGTCTTTTCGGAATGAATGTTCAGGCGGAAGATGTATATACGGAGTTTCATGTAGATAATCAAAAAGGAAAAGCGGGAGACGTCGTAACAGTTCCGGTAGAGTTTAATACAGGCCAGGAAGTCGGCGGTTTTCAGATCTCTATTTATTATGACAAAGAAGTTCTGGAATTTCAGTCGCTGGAGGCAGGAGATTTGATTGAAAAAGCCGGAGGCGGAATATTTGATTATAACCATATTGAAGAATCATCAGAAATAATCGTTGTGTATGTAGTTCCGGATACAGTGAAAAATGAAGGATCTATCGTTGATTTGAAGTTTAAATTAAAAAAAGACTGTACGGAGAAGCTCCCAATCGGAATGAAGCCGGATGAAGTGGTAGACAATACGGAGTCCAGTAACCCGATTACAGGAGAAGTTTCCGGTGTGGATAAAGAATTTCAGGAGAAAGTTGTGGGAGATCTTGCCGTAGTTTCAACAGATCAGAATAAATCAGACAGATCGAAGTCGGACGATAAATCGGATAAAAAATCAGATAAGGACAAAGACAAGTCAAAATCTGACAAGGAATCAAGCGATGATAAAAAAGATTCGTCCGAGTCAGGTAACAGCGGGAAAAAGGCTGCTGATAAGGCGGATAAAGATAAGGGATCGAAAAACTTATCAGCTGAAGATTTTAAAGCGATGGCTGCATTTTTCGGAGTTATGATTTTATCAGGCGTCGTTGTTTACTTGATAAAGAAGAAAAACGGAAACAAACAAAAGTAAAAACAAGTCAGAAAACAGTGATAAAAATAAAATCAGAAAATAGCGATAAACAAATAAAAGCAAGTAAAAGCTGCGAGAGCGGGGGCGGGATAAAAATGCTGATTTTAATGGCGTGTATAGTGATAGTCGGAATATTGGGCGGCGGGTATTATGTATCGGTGTCTGCGGTAACCGGAATCGTACTGACCGGAGTTTTGTTTTACAGAATGTATGTGAAGAAGCGTATCACAGCAGCGTGGGATCTGAATATGGCTGCCTTTGCCGTGCTTGTGTTCGGATATCTTCTGTCTTGTTTATGGGCGGTGGATTCGGGAATGGCTCTTATGGGAGTCGTGAAGTTCCTTCCGCTGTTATTGTTCTACGTACTTGTATCGGGTCTGACGGACGAAAGAGAGAAAATGATCGCGTCTCTTCCGATGCTTGGATGTCTTATGACTGCTTTTTCATTTGTTATGATGCAGTTTGAAGTTTTTGAACAATGGGTATCGGTTGCAGGCAGGTTGTCGGGATTTTTTCAATATCCGAATACATATGCATTGTTTATGCTAATCTGTCTGATTCTTGTAATGTGGAGATTTGATTACAAAAAAATCGACTGGCTCGATATCGTGTATGGTGTTGCCGCTGTATTTGGAATTATTATGAGCGGAAGCCGTACGGTATTCGTATTAACTGCTGTTGCCGTTATATGGGTGTTTGCGGCAAAGTCCTCGGGGAAAAAAGTTATTATTTCAGTGTTGGCGGCAGGCGCCGTTGTGGCGGTGATATTGGCTGTTGCAGCAGGAAGCGCAGGTATTCTTGAGCGATTTACAAATATTTCCTTCGGAGCAAGTACGTTTCTCGGAAGAATTTTGTATGTGCAGGATGCGCTCCCGCTTATATTAAAACATCCTTTCGGACTCGGATATTATGGTTATTACTTTATACAGCAGTCAGTACAGACCGGTGTGTATACAGTTGTAAATGTACATAATGAATTGATTCAGATATTACTTGATGTCGGAGTGATTCCCGCAGTGTTTATGGGCGCTGCTGTTTTGCGGTCGGTGTTTACGAAGCGGACAACAGACAGGAACAGGATTGTTCTTGTCATTCTGATCTTGCACAGTTTGTTTGATTATGATTTTCAGTTTATGGCAATGGGATTTGTATTGATCCTGTTTCTTGATATGCGGAATATTAAGACGCAGAAAGTGCCTGTTTTAACCGGAACGGTTGTAGGTCTGACCGGGGCGGCGGCAGCGGCGCTTTCGATTATGTGCGGGGTTTCGGACGTTTGCTATACGTCGGGAAATTATAAAGCGGCTGAAAAAGTTTACAGTGGAAATACAATGGCGCAGCTGGCTCTTCTTACGAAAGCGGATAAGGCAGAGGAAATGAAAGCGATTGCGGAAAAAGTGATCGTGGATAATCAGTCTGTGTCTCTTCCATATAGTGCATTGGCACAGGCGGCTTTTGCGGATGGGGACGTAGAACAGTTTACGGAATATAAATTAAAAGCGATTGAACTTGCGCCGTATCAGTATGAAGAATACGAGAATTATCTTGAAGTTTTAGTATACTGCAATGACCTGTATCACCAGATGGGCGATAAAGACGGGGTAAGATTTTGCGTGGAAAAGGCAGAAGAAATCCCGAAGATGCTGGAGCAGGTAAAAGAAAATACGAGCGCGCTGGGCTGGAAGATCGTAGATCGTCCGCAAGTGACATTGTCTCATGAGAATCTTGAGATCATTGAGGACATGAGGAGGCGGATGGATGAATAAAAAGAGAATTGTCGGGGTCACATTGGCTGTCGGAGCATGTGGAGTCCTTGCGGCGGCGGGGATGATGCTTAGCAAAAAAAGTGGAGCGGTCGTGCTTGATCAGGCCGGAAATGAGATTGCAAAACTTATATTGCAGGACGGAAAGATCAGTTATGAGTGTGAAGACAAATATCAGTCTTATGCGGATATCGTTTCGCAGGAAGCGGTCAAAATGATTCAGGAGCGCGAAGGTGTGAATGAAAAAACCGCGGCAAAAATATTGGCAGACAGAGAAATAACAGTTGAGACATGGCTCGATCAGGAGTCTTTGGATGCAGTCATCGCTTCTTATAATGATGGCGAAGGAATGGCATGTGAGCGGTTCGGAGCGGCGGTTACTGATAAAGAAGGGCATCTGACGGCGTGTTACAGTGATACAAAAGGAAACGACAACTATAACAATGTGACAAAGCCGGCGTTTGCAGGATCGACGATGAAACCGCTTAGTGTATATGGCCCGGCGGTTGAGGATGGAACGATATGTTGGTCATCGTTGTACGAAGATAGCGCTTATGGAGTTGTGGCAGGAGACAACGGGATTGCCAGAGAATGGCCGGAAAATGTCGTGCCGTTTACAGGGAAAAATGTGACGGCTGCAGATGCACTGAAAGAGTCAAATAATGCAGTAGCCGTGAAAGTACTGAAAGATTACGGTGTTGAGAAGTCGGTTCGTTTTTTGGAAGATACGCTCGGTTATGATGTGGATAATGAGAAAAAGATTTTAGAGGAGGAAGGAGAAGACCGAACCTTAAGCAATATAGCGAGTGGATATCTGGCGGAAGGAGAAGACAGAATTTTAAGCAACATAGCGCTTGGATATCTGGAGAACGGCGTGACGGTTTCCAAAATGGCGGACGCATATCAGGTATTTATAAATGAAGGAAAAGATACGCCTCTTTGTGCTGTGAAAGAAATAGAAAAATCAGGAGAGACCTATTGGACGCCGCAGCAGAAAGAATCGGAAGTGTTCAGTGAAGATACGGCTTATATTATGAACCGGATGCTTCGGGAAGTCGTGACAGACGGAACAGGTATATCAGCACAGGTGACAGGACTTGACGTGTGTGGGAAAACAGGAACGAGCGAGTATGGAGACCATTGGTTTGTCGGAATGATTCCGGGAAATGTATGTGCGGTATGGTATAAATCTGATAAAGATATGGACGCTGAAACTGCAGACGCCGCTCGGATATGCAAAGGGGTCTTTGAAAAAATCGGGGCAGATGCATCGGAGCAATATTCGATTCCAACCGGTGTGAAAGAAGAAGTATACTGCAAAAAGAGCGGACTTTTGGCAGGAGAACAGTGTCAAGAAACAGGTATCGGATATTACAGGAAAGAAGATTGTCCGAAAGTATGCGGAGAATGCAAGTGATATATTAGTATGCAGAGTTTGCGGAAAGAGATATTAACAGTAAAAACTGACTTGAAAGGAGGCGGTAACTTTAAGAGAAAACAATACATTTTTTGAAAATATAAAGGAGGGAAAAAGAATGATCACAAAATTTGAGAGAAAAGTGATCGCAGGACTTACAGCGTTTCTGATGTGCCTGTCGATGGTGTTTGCAGTTCCGGTTTCTGTAAATGCAGAAGCAGAACAGACGCAGGATGAAGCAGTAAGTGGTGCACAGCAAAATGAGGATGTAGAGGATATACAGATACCGGATTCGCAGGAGGATGTACCGCATGACATAACTGTAGGTGATGAGGCCGGTACGATCACTCTGAAAAAAGACGGAACACCGGAATATGGGGAAGCCGCTTTTTCGACAGAACAGACAACGGTTCGTTATCGTCTGAATGTTGAGGAAGACGGGCAGTATTACTTTGAGTTAATTAGAGATTGGAGTGTAAACGCATATATCTCTATTATTGAAAAGAAAGAGGATGGCGATACATGGCTGCCAGGAGAAGAAAGCCGATATGAACTGCACAAAGGCGGAGAGTATTATCTGGAGATAACGAATAATTCTGCAGAATCTGTACAAACCTTAAAGTGGTATGCAGGAAAAGTAAGAGATATTAAGCCTGGAGAATTTGAAGCGGAATTAAGCGAAAATGTAAAAGAGATTTATTACAATCTGACAGTGGACGAGACCGGATGGTATCGTTTCGATTCGGGTTCTTTGTCAATGGGTATTAAAGACAAAGAGACCGAGGAATTTGTTTCCGCATGGTCGTTCTGTAAATTAGAATCAGGTCATACTTATTATATTACTGTAAGTAAGAGCGAGGTAAATCCGGGAACGTCAAGTAAATGGAGCGTCAAAAAAGGGAAAGCGATTTCTGTAGAATTGGGACAAGTTAACCGAAATGAGAATTCAAAAGAAGTTTATTATGTGTTTGTGCCGGAAACGACAGGGAAATATACTGTAAAAGAAGGGGCAAGTGTTTATGATGAAAATTGGAAAACGCTTGGAATCGCATATTCTGTACCGTTGACCGCAGGGAAAACTTATTATTTTACAGTGGACAGGGCTCAATATTGGAGTATCCAAAAATATGAAGAAAGTGAAAAGGAAACGATAGCGGTACAGACAGGAACAACGTATACTACGCCGTTTGATAAGAACAGGGAGATTAATTATACGTTTACTCCGGATACGACGGCAATATATCGTTTTCGATCTCAGCAGGATAATGCAAGTCTGTCTATAAAGGAATGCGACTGGCAGACAGGATTCGGAAGTTCGAGTGGCAAGATAGATTTCTTCATTGCGCTTGAGAAGGGAAAAACTTATGAATTCTCGATGGTAAGCCTGGATAAAAGTGAGATCCAATGGAATATTACAAAAGCAGGTACGAAAACTGCTAACGAAGGAACAGAGTATACGACGACAAAAGAGGAGACAACAGTATATGATTTCGTTCCGAGTAAGTCGGGAGAATATATGTTTTCTTCAAAAGATGGGGGAACAGGAAAAGTATATAGTTCAGATTGGAAAGAAATAGAAGGGTACTTGTATGATGGAGCTGCAGAGTTCGGCATGAAGGTTTCATTAGAGCAGGGAAAAACATATCATTTGGGCATTGCGTTATCAGATAAAGAAGCAAAATGGAAGATCGAACCGGTAAAAGAGTCATCTGATTATACATATCGTGTGCTGTCTGATAATACAGTAGAGATTTTGAAATATTCCGGAGTAGAAAGTAATGTAACAGTACCGGACAAGATCGATAATAAGGTAGTTAAAAGTGTCGGTTACGGAGCGTTTGCGGAGAATGAAAATATTGTCGGCGTAACGATTCCGGCACAGGTTACAGATTTACAGTACGGAGTATTTGCATCATGTGCAAATTTGGAAACAGTTACATTTAAAGAAGGAAGCAAATTACAGAAAATTGCCGCAAGAGCATTTGAAAACTGTTCAAAGCTTCATTCGGTCAGTCTGCCTGACAGCGTTCAGACAATCGAAGAAAACGGATTTGCTCACTGCAAAAATCTTGGACCGGTAGATCTTGGAAACGGATTAAAAAATATTGAAAACAATGCGTTTTACTATTCGGGAGTGACGAAGATTCGTATTCCCGACAGCACGACAGAGATCGGAGCAAGTACATTTTACGAGTGCAGATCGTTAAACGACATTACTCTTGGAAGGGGTTTAAAAGGAATTGAATCCGGAGTATTTTATCATTGCAGTAATTTGAAACAGATCGAGCTGCCGGATAATATTACTTATATTTCAGATAATGCATTTGGCGGCTCGGGATTGACGTCTGTAGAGATACCGGACTCAGTGACAAGTATCGGCAATCTGGCATTTTACGGCTGTCAATCATTGAAAAAAGCAGTAATCGGAAATAATCTTGCATATATAGCGAATAACGCATTCGGCTCATGTGCATTGACGGAAATCATGTGGGGAGATAAGGTTGAGAAAATAGGAACAGAGTCATTTTCCAATAATAAAAATCTTACGACAGTTTCGCTTCCGAACAGCATAACAGAGATTGAGTATGGGGCGTTTAACGGATGTGAGAATCTGAGCGACATTGAAATTCCGGATTCGGTAGAGGCAATCGGCGGTTTTGCATTTGACAATGAGGGAAGCGGCATAAGAGATACGAATACTAAATGGTATGACGCACAGGCTGACGGAGACGTATATGCAGGAAAAGTTTATTACAAATATAAAGGAGAAGCGCCGGCAGATACAACGGTTACGATCAAAGACGGAACGAAAGGTATCGCAGGATATGCATTCTATATGCAGGGAAATGTGACAGAAGTTGTGATTCCGAACAGCGTGAATAATATCGGAGAAGTGGCGTTTATGGGATGTGAATCTTTGAAGACAGTCACAATCCCCGAATCTGTAAAAGTGATCGGAAGAGAGGCTTTAGGATATTTGTCGAGCAAGCAATATGAGCAGGGATATAAGGTAGAAGGCTTTACAATCCGGGGAGTAGCAGGATCAGCCGCGGAGAAGTACGCAAAAGAAAACGGATTTACGTTCGAGGCGATGAAGCCGGATTATATAAAAGGTGATTCAGATTCGGACGGAAAAGTGACGATCTCAGACGTTCGTACTACTTTGAGGTATGTATGTCAGAAGGTTGAGTTGGACGAGGAGCAGAAACTTGCCGCAGATGTGGAAAAGGACGGAGTTATAAACATTAAAGATTTAAGGAAAGTATTGAGATTTGTATGTAACAAAATAGAAGAACTGTAAAAGCGATTGAAAGAGCTTCAATTATACAGACTGCCGCTTGCGATTTTATATGCAAGCGGCAGTTTTGTTATAGAAAATAAATGAAAGGAGAGACGCGTATGATCACAAAATTTGAGAGAAAAGTGATCGCAGGACTTACAGCTTTTCTGATGTGCCTGTCGATGGTGTTAGCAGTTCCGGTTTCTGTAAATGCAGAGGCAGAACAGACGCAGGATGAAGCGGTAAGTGGTGCAAAGCAAGAGGAGACTGTGAGTGATGTGCAGATGCAGGATGAAACTGTAAACGATGCACAGCAAGACGTAACTACGGGAGAGGAAGTTGAAGAAGGTGCGGCCGGAGATATACAGAAATTGCCGGGGATGAGCGCAGAGAGCACAGATGCAATGCTGAATACAACGTCACAAGAAGATGTGATAGGAAGTATTACTCTCAAGAAAGACGGCACGGAAGAATCCGGTTCGATTATGCTGCAGGAAGATCAGACATCTGTTCGTTATCAGTTGAATGTTGAAGAAGACGGGCAATATTATATTACGGCAACAGGTGATAATTATTGGAGTACGTATGCGAGCATTACGGAAGAAACCGAAGACGGAACACAAGATGTGGAGATTATCAATTCACGAGTTGAACTTCGTAAAGCAGGAACATATTATTTGGAATTATCAGATTATTCATCAGAATCTCAAAAAATTATAAAATGGAAAGCCGGAAAAGTCAAAGATATTACCCCCGGAGAATTTGATATAGAGTTAAATGAGGAGAAGCCTGAGGCGTACTATAGATTGACAGTGGATGAATCCGGGGTTTATTATGTGCGTTCTGTAAAGGGGATGTCAGTTAAGATAAGAGACACACAGACAGGAAATGAAATTTTATCTTCATCGTCTTTTTATAAATTAAAAAAAGAGAATGTTTATGAGATTACACTCGGAAGATACAGTTGGGAAAACGCTTCAGGAAAATGGGGAATTCTGAAAGGAATCGAAAAAGAAGTAGAGTGTGACAAAGTGTATATTAATGAGACAGATGGCGTTTACTATAAGTTCGTTCCGAAAACGACAGGATATTATAGTGTAGAAGGCGGTTTTTATGACGAAGAGTGGAATCAGATTTATTCCGAAGAAATGCTTGCCGGGAATGCGTATTATTTAGCGCCGTATGGAAGATATTGGTGTATTAAACAGTCTGAATATACGCCGAGTGATCCGGGTGGTTCTGGTGGAAAAGTACAGGTCAAAGTAGGCGAGACGTATACTCATGATATGAGAAAAGGCGGTTTTTATGAGTTTATACCGGAAGAAACGGCAAGTTATCATTTCCGCTCTAATGAAAATGTGAAACTGGAAGTTAAAGAGAGGATATTCGAGATAAACGGTATCGGAACTTTAGAAGGCAAAGTTGACTATTCAGTAGTTATGAGATCCGGATCTGTATATTGGATACATTTGTACGAGATGGATGCAGCAACAGTTACATGGACGATTGAAAAAACAAAAACAAAAACTGCGGTGACAGGAACAAAATATACTGCTGTAAAAGGCGGATCAGACACATATGATTTTGTACCAAGTAAATCCGGAGATTATTCTGTTTCTTTTAACGGAAAAGGCGGAGTTTTAGTATATGATGACGCATGGAATGAGATAAAAAAATATTATCCTGAAGAAGCAGACGGAAGCCGTGTTGTTCTTTCGCTGGAACAGGGAAAAACGTATCACTTTGCTGTTGCAGCATTAGAGAAAGATATGCAATGGGAAATCGAATCAGCTAAAACAAAAAACGGATTCGTATACACAAATTTAGCTGATAATACAGTAGAGATTTTGAAATATACAGGAACGGAAAGTAATGTAACAATACCGGATAAGATTGACAATAAAGTCGTAAAAACTCTTGGAGCTGAATCATTTACAGAGAATGAGACGGTAGTAGGAGTTACGATTCCGGCACAAGTTACGAATCTGCAGTACGGAGCGTTTGCATCATGTACGAATTTGAAGAAAGTAACTTTCGCACAAGGCAGTCAACTGAAAAAAATCAAAGAAGAAACATTTGAACACTGTGAAAAGTTAGAAGAAATACATATTCCCGACAGTGTTACACAAATAGAGAAGGGAGCGTTTTATTATTGTCGGTCTTTGAGCAAGTTAACGCTAGGGAAGAAGCTTGAGGTAATTGATAACAACGCCTTTGAAGGCTGCAGCAGTCTGAAACAGATTGAAATTCCTGATTCTGTGGAAAGTATCGGAGAGGGAGCATTTACATATTGCACTTCTCTTGAACATGTGACGATTGGAAATAAACTGGCATATGTAGCGAAAAGTGCATTTTCATGGTGTAACCTGACGGAAATTACATGGGGAGACGGAATTGCAAAAATCGGAGACAGTGCGTTTGCTTGTAACCAAAAACTTACGACGGTTTCGATTCCTGATACAGTAACGGAACTTGAATACAAAGCGTTTGCCGGATGTGTAGAGTTAAGTGATATTGAAATTCCTGATTCGGTAGAAGCAATCGGAGGCTATGCATTTGAGAAGTGGGATATATATAATGAAGGTGGGGACACTGCATGGTATGACGCACAGGCTGACGGTGATGTGTATGCCGGAAAAGTTTACTACAAATATAAAGGAACAATCGCAGAAGGCGGTACTGTCAATCTGAAAGCCGGTACGAAAGGAATCGCAGGATATGCGTTCCTTGATCAGATAAATCTGACAGGAATTGAAATTCCTGATAGTGTAACGAATATCGGCGATTATGCATTTGTCGGATGTGAAAAATTAAACAAAGTGACTGTCCCTGCTTCTGTAACAAAAATCGGAGAGAAAGCTCTTGGATATTTGACGTCGGGAAAGGGAGGACAGGCTTATAAGTTAGAAGGCTTTACGATCCGGGGAGTAGCCGGTTCAGCTGCGGAGAAGTATGCGAAAGAAAACGAATTTAATTTTGAGGCGTATACTCCTGAGTATATTAGAGGAGATGTGGATGCCGACAGAAAAGTTAGTATCGGAGACGTCCGTATGACATTGCGGAGCATCTGTAAGAAGGCGGAATTGAACGGAACACAGAAGCTTGCGGCAGATGTGGAAAAAGACGGAACAGTAGATATAAAAGACTTGCGGAAGATTTTAAGATATGTCTGCGGTAAAATTGAATATTTGTAAAGCATATTATTAAGTGTATTGTTAAACGCATTTTGTGAGTGAATCTCAAAAGTGTAAGAATGGGAAGAACCCTGCTTTGCCGAAAGGCGGAGCGGGGTTCTTCTTATACTGCGATCATCCGTGAATGTGAGCGCTGACGATATCTCCGCGATAACTATTCTGTGGATGCCAGTGATATCTGCGGCGATAACTATTCTGTGGATGCCAGTGATATCTGCGGTGATAACTATTCTGTGACTGTCGGCGATATATGTTGTGGTAATTATTCTGTAAATGTCTGTGATATATGTTGCGGTAATTATTCTGTAAATGCAAGTAATATGTGATGCAGTGATCTGTGCAGATACGGCAGATATTCTTCCATACTGACAGGCTGGCTGTTATGGATACAGTTATAACTTGTAGAGCCGATCAGTTCTATCATCGTGAATAGAAGCAGTTCCGGAGCAGGGCAGTTTACATTGTATTTTTTCAAAGCGGTCATGTAGTGATCGTAGAATTGGCTGGAGAAAGAAGGATCTCCGTTTGTAAAGACACTTTTAAATATCCCCCATGATAAGTTTTTGGCAATAAACTCCATGAAGAAGTGGTTTTTTTGAAATCGTTCGATAATGTAGTCCGTAGTAAAGAGCAGTTCATCCTCAAAACTGCTCACATTTGCTTTTTCAAGAGCGCGGTGTGCATCGTCAAAAAGTTGATTTGCCTTATATACGATGAGTTTGTCACGCAGATCGTATTTATCCTTGAAATACAGGTAAAAAGTTCCTTTTGCAAGGCCGGCCTGTTGGACAATATCAGAAATTGTTGTTTTGGCAAATCCTTTTCCTGTGAAAAGATGAAAGGCAGTTTCGAGAAGTGTGCTCTCTTTCTGCTTTTTATTATCATCAACTTTGCTCATAATAGATCCCCTCTTATTTTTGATGCTTAATCTTTTGTTATTTTTCCTATATTATGAATTGTTTTATTGAGAAAGTCAATAAAATGACTAAAATTCATTTTTATCGCTGAAAAATATTGACTATTAGTCATTTTTGGAATATATTGTGTATTATACAAAAAATAAGGAGATGATTTCAGTGGTCAAAGCAGGCAAGTGGATTGCAAAGCATCGGGTGTTGATCTTGATTGTCAGCGCGCTGCTTATGATTCCGTCTTTTTTCGGAATCGTGAATACGAGGGTCAACTATGATCTGCTCAGCTATCTGCCTGAACATCTTGAAACCGTGAAGGGGCAGGATATTTTGGTAGATGAATATGGCATGGGAGCGTTTTCCATGGTCGTAGTAGAAGATATGGAACTAAAGGATGTACAGAAGCTGGAAGAAAAGTTCAGCGAAGTACCGCATGTAAAAGATGTGTTATGGTACGATGATGCCGCAGATATCAGTCTTCCCGTCGAGATGCTGCCGAAGGATATAAGGGAAGCCTTTTTCAAAGGAGAAGCAACGATGATGTTGGCTCTTTTTGATAATACGACATCTTCGGACGAGGCAATGGATGCGGTGACACAGATGAGGCAGATTGCAGATAAGCAATGCTTTATAAGCGGAATGACAGGTGTTGTTACAGATATTAAAAATCTTTGCCTGCATGAGCTCCCGATTTATGTGGTGATCGCAGTACTCTGCTGTCTTTTGATATTGGAACTGACGTCCACGTCGTTTCTTGTACCGATCTTGTTTTTGATAAGTATCGGAGCGGCGATTGTATATAATCTCGGAAGCAATATCTTTTTGGGAGAAACGTCCTATATTACGAAAGCGCTGACTGCGATTTTACAGTTAGGCGTAACGATGGATTATTCCATTTTCCTTTTGAATAGTTATGAGGAAAATAAGAAACGGTTTCCGGGAGAAAAAGAACGGGCGATGGGGCATGCGATCGCGAATACGTTTAAGTCGGTTGTCGGAAGTTCGGTGACAACGATCGCAGGCTTCGCGGCGTTGTGCGCCATGACGTTTACACTTGGAAGAGATCTCGGAATCGTAATGGCAAAAGGTGTTGTTATGGGAGTGCTCTGTTGTGTGACGCTGCTTCCTTCACTTGTTCTTGTATTTGACAAATGGATAGAAAAAACAACGCATAGACCACTGTTTTCTAATATGAATAAACCGTCAGAGTTTATTACGAAACATTATGCTGTCTGGATCGTTTTGTTCCTTGTCCTTTTGTTCCCTGCAATTTACGGAAACAACCATACGAAGATCTATTATAATATCGCTCAGTCTCTTCCGGGATCGCTTGACAGTAATGTGGCGAATGAAAAACTGGAAAAGGATTTTGAAATGGGAAACATGCATATGATCCTCATGGATAAAAATATGGATGGTGTGCAGAAACAGAAAATGCTCGATCAGGTTGATGAAGTTGACGGTGTAAAATGGACGATCAGCATGAACTCTTTGATAGGTCCGTCCGTGCCGGATTCGATGATCCCGGACGATATTAAGAGTATGTTGAAAAGCGATCACTATGAGCTGGCATTTATTTGTTCGGAATATGCATCTGCAACAGATCAGGTAAATACACAGATCGCACAGATCGACGATATTGTGAAATCATATGACGATGACGCTATGGTGATCGGGGAAGCGCCTTTGATGAAAGACCTTCAGGATGTAACGGATGTAGACCTTACAATGGTCAATGTTCTTTCGATGGCGGCGATCTTTCTGATCATTATGGTCGTATTTAAGTCAATTTCCCTTCCGGTTATTCTTGTATCGGTTATCGAGTTTGCAATAGCGGTCAACATGGCGTTTCCATATTATATGGGAACGGAACTTCCGTTTGTGGCAAGTATTGTGATCGGAACGATTCAGCTTGGAGCGACTGTTGACTATGCGATCTTGATGACGAGCCGTTATCAGAAAGAACGCGGACGCGGAAGGTCGAAAAAAGAAGCGATCGCGATCGCTCATAAAACAAGCATGCCGTCAATTATCAGCAGCGGTTTAAGTTTCTTTGCGGCGACGTTCGGAGTGGCGTGCTACTCTAAAGTAGACATGATCGGTTCTATATGTACATTGTTGGCAAGGGGAGCGATCATCAGTATGATCGTAGTTATACTTGTACTTCCGGCGATGTTTATGATATTTGATAAAATTATCTGTAAGACATCGATTGGATTTCTCGGAGAAAAGGCGAAGAAAACGGCGCAATAAAAAGTAATGGAAACAAAAAGTAAAACTATGAATGTCGGGAAAGGATGTTGGCAGTTATGAATAAAAACAGAAGAATGAAACATGTAGTAGCGGCTTCACTGGCTTTCGGAGCGGCGGCGCTTACCGGATTCGGACAGATCGCTCCGGCAGCAGTATATGCGGCAGAGCAGACGGAAACTGTGAAAACAGAAAGTACAAAAAGCGGAGAACAGGCAGACGAAGGCCTGTTTAAAGAAGAAACGGTTTATGTCAATGCAGATGCAAACGGAGCGGTAAAACTTATAACAGTTTCGGATTGGCTGAAAAATGCGGGAACGACAGAAAGTTTAAAAGATGTCAGCGAACTTGACGGTATTAAAAATATTAAAGGAGAAGAAACCTTTTCGGAGTCGGGCGATAATCTGACGTGGGATACAAACGGCGCAGATATTTATTATCAGGGAACGACTGAAAAAGAACTTCCGGTTTCCGTGAAACTGACCTATTATCTGGATGGAAAGAAAATCAGTCCTTCAGAGCTGAAAGGAAAAAGCGGACATCTGAAGATCAAAATTGATTATACAAATAACACAAAGAAATCGGTGAATGTAAGCGGAAAATCCGAAGAACTAAGCAGTCCGTTTGTAATGATGACAGGAATGATACTTCCGAATGAGACGTTTAGCAATGTGGCGATCGACAACGGAAAAGTAGTGTCAGACGGGAATAGAAATATCGTACTTGGATTTGCTGTTCCGGGTATGAAAGAAAGTCTGGGAATGAATGATTTCTCGCAGTCGTCTTCGCAGGTATCGCTTCCTGAAAGTCTTGAGATAAGCGCGGACGTAACGGATTTTACGATGTCCTCTACTTATACGGTCGCATTGTCCGATATTTTGGAAGATTTGAATGTGAAAGAAATCGTTGATTACAGTTCTTTGCAAAGCGCTCTTGATGAGCTGGAAAATGCGGCGTTGGAACTGGTAAGCGGAACAGATACGTTGTCTTCCGGGGCGGCGCAGCTTTCTTCCGGCGCGGCAGAATTAGAAGACGGCATCAAGAAATATACAGATGGAACGGATACGTTGGCAAATGGAGTTGTATCTTATGTAAATGGGGAACAACAGTTAGCAGACGGCGCAAAAAGCCTTACGGAATTGAGCGCAGGCTTATCCCAGGTTCAGTCAGCAGTGAGTCAGCTTAGCGCAGCCACAGACGGAAGTTTGACAAGCGTGAATGAGAAAGATATTAAGGCAGGAGCGCAGAAATTGGCAGACGGAACGCAGCAGCTTGTACAGGTTCTCGGAACAGAGGCTGTTCAGGCTGTGATGCAGCAGGTGACAAGTATGATCGAGATGGGAAAGGCGCTCATTGAGGAAACGAAAGGGCTGGAAACAAGTCTGCAAAACGGAATCGTAACCCCGGTTCAGGATCTTGCGGCGCAGGCACAGGCAATTTCAGGAGAGCTTCAGAAAATTTCAGATTTGCAGACGAATCTTACAAATGCATGTACTGCCGTAAATACTGCGGTAAACGAAAATAATGCTGTTATTGATGCCGATAATGGACAGATTGCGGCGAATAACGAAAAGATTACGTCAGCTAAGACGAAAGCCATCTCAAGTTCACAGACGATTCAACAGGCGGTAGATTCCCTGACGGCGAAGAGAAATGAAATCGCACAAAATGATCCTCAGTCAGCGGCTCTTGCAGATCTTGATAATGCGATACAGGCGCTGAATGAAGCGAAAAACGCCGCGGCTGAAGTGACCGATATGCCGGAACTTTCTTCTATAGAAGGAAAACTAAATCCGGTGCAGGCGGATCTGTCAGGCGTGGATGTGCAGGCTGTTCAAAATGCAGTAGGAAAAATGAAAGTAGATCTGTTTACATTAAAACTTGCGGCTGCAGGAATGAATGCAAAACTTCCCGAAGTAGAAGAAAAATTAGACGCAATCCAGAAAGCGGGAGAAAACCTGCCTTTGGATCAACTGGGAGCGCTGACAGGTAAGATCGACGATCTAAATACGGGAATGCAGGGGCTTAACAGTGGAATCGGATCTTTGCATACGAATCTATCATCTTTAGATCAATCTCTTGCAGTATCAGTACCGAAAGCGGCTTCCGGAATCGCACAGCTAAACGGAGGATTTACACAATTAGGCAGCTTTAACAGTCAGCTTACGGCAGGAGCGGAGCAGTTAAAAGAAAACAGCAGCGTACTGAAAAACGGAGTGTCGGCTTTGAACAGCGGAGCGAAAACTTTGTCAGAAGGAGCTGTGACGCTGGCGGACGGAATGAAGACGTTTGATGCAGAAGGAACGAGTAAACTGAAAACAACGGTTGAAGGTGCGGTCGGAGAATTGATGAACCGGTTAGAAGCGCTGACATCTAAAGAGTGCAGCTATGATACGTTCAGCGGAAAAGACAGCGCGATGGACGGTAATGTAAAATTTGTAATCGAAACAGAAGCGATTGAATAAAAGCAGAAAAAATGCCTCCCCTGTCTGAGCCGCAGGAGAGGCATTTTTTATAAGGACAATTAAATAAACTTCTGTTCAGGAGCATCCACTTGGGAGTGGATGCTTCCATTTTTCCATCCAATAATTGACCTGCAGCATATAAGCAAGCATCTGAGGTCCTGCCATAAGCTGCCCATACCATGGTTTTCCGTAGTCGGAAGGCGTATCAAGGAAACGCAATACTTTCTTTTTATCAAGAAATGTTCGTATAGGAGCATTGGGGGAAGCGAGGACTTCTTTTAGTTGATCTGCGAGCAATGCTTCATAATGAGGATCATAAGTTTTTGGATAAGGACTTTTGCGTCTCCACAAGATCTCTTTCGGCAAGATGCCCTCTCCGGCATGGCGGAGCAGACCTTTTACAATTCCGTCCGGACATTTGATGTCCCACGGGATATTGAAAACGTATTCTACGATCCGATAATCGGCAAACGGTACGCGGGCTTCAAGTCCGCTGTACATACCGGCGCGGTCCATCCGGTCAAGAAGAGTTAATGACGATCTGAAAGAAGTGACAGTAGATGGGGAGTTAGTAAGATTGACTCCGATCGAATATAATATCCTCCTTCTTCTTATGAAGAATCAGGGGCGCGTTTTTTCGATCAATCAGATATATGAAATGATCTGGAATGAGGAAGCTATCGGGGCTGATAATACGGTTGCCGTTCATATACGGCATATAAGGGAGAAGATTGAGATTAATCCAAAAGAGCCGCGGTATTTGAAAGTTGTCTGGGGAGTCGGATATAAGATTGAGAAGGTGCAGTAGATAAGAAAAACAGGTAAAGAGAGGAATGTGAATGAAAGGATGGTACAGAAGGACTGCGATGAAAGCGGTCGTCCTGATCGTAGGCGTGTTAACCGGAGCGATGTTTTTCACATCTCTTATAGTAACAACGCGGCTGACCGGAACGCTGAATCCGGCAGAGACGGTAAAGTTAATAGGAGAGCCATATGAAGAATCTTCGGATTTTAGCAATACAGTAGAAAGCTATATGCTTCAGGTGCTTGAACAGTTTCAGTTAAAAACGCTGTTTGAGTCAGACGGAGCATACAATCCGGATAAAGTGATCGACGTAAATGAATGGGATATGGTGCGCTCTTATGATACCGACAAGACGTATGACAGTATTTTTGCGGTGGCAGTTGATACTTCTTATCCGGTCAAAGATATGTTCTATGAAAGAGACCGGATTTATGAAAAAAATATCCCGCTGCTAAGAGGCGGGTTCGTGATCTTGTGTCTTAGCGGAATTTTGTTCCTTATCAGTTTTGTCATGTCAGGGTTGATGGCAGGAAGAAAAGATGGAGATAACGAAGTTCATTTAACAGGCTTTGACAGATGGAAAACAGAGATCGCGGCAGTTGCCGTGATCGGAGTATGGGCAGTAGGAACGGCAGTTATCGTAGGCATGGGAATGATCGACAGCGATAATGTCTACAATATGGTAGAAACTCTTGACTATTATGGAGCGCGCTATATGAGCGATATGCCGGAAGTTTATTCTATGCTGTTTGTTCAGAAAGTAAGTTTTTTAGAGATAGCGGGTGCATTTTTATATGGAGCGTTTACGTTTATCTGCTTTTTCGCGGGTTATATGAGTCTTATCCGCAGAATGAAAGCGAAGAGTTTGTGGAATGGAAGTCTGCTTTGTATGATTCTTTCTTTTTGCAAAAGAATAGTCGATTCGAGTAATGACGTTTGGCGGACCGTTCTTTGGATCAGTGCATTTTTAGTCATCCACTGGATTACGTTTTTTGTCAGAAATGTACCGATGGCGCTGGCAGCTCTGGCAGCAGACGGAGTGACGTTTTGGATTGTCGTGGGAAGTATGCTTGCAAAAGTCAGGATCAAGAAAGGGATCGAACAGATCGCATCAGGCAATCTTGAGTATCGGATCGAACTAAAAGGACTGCGGGGAACGGAACGCAATATCGCCGAGAATGTCAATGATATCGGAAGCGGTCTGAACCGCGTGATCGATGAGGCGATGCGAAACGAACGTTTGAAAACGGATTTGATCACAAATGTATCGCATGACATCAAGACTCCGCTTACATCAATTATAAATTATGTGGATATTTTGAAGCGGTCTGATATTGCCGATGAAAAGATACTAGGGTATCTTGATATTCTTGAAGTAAAAGCGCAGAGACTTAAGACGCTGACAGAAGACGTTGTGGAAGCGTCGAAAGTAAGCAGCGGAAATATTACGTTAGAATATATGGATATTGATTTCCGTGAGATGGTACAGCAGACGGAAGGGGAAATGGCAGAAAAATTTGCCGCGCGAAACCTGTCGGTTGTATTGAACCTTCCGGAAGAAGCGGCGGTGATACATGTAGACGGACGCCGTATGTGGAGGGTGCTTGAAAATATCTTCGGCAATGCGGCAAAATATGCAATGCCGGGGACGAGAGTTTATGCAGATCTTTCGGTATCGGAGTCGGAAGTTAAGTTTTCTTTGAAAAATGTATCCGAGCAGCAGTTGAATATTTCGGCAGATGAGTTGACAGAGCGATTCATCAGAGGAGATATTTCCCGGAGTACGGAAGGAAGCGGACTCGGTCTTTCAATCGCCAAAAGTCTGACTGAAATGCAAGGAGGAGTTTTCGAGTTGTATCTTGACGGAGATCTGTTCAAAGTAGACATCAGATTTCCAAGGATAAAGCCGATGTAAAATATATATTGATTGGATTCGCCCCTTCCCTTTTTAAGGTAGGTTTTTCACCTTAGGGAAGGGGATTGTGTATCCTTTTTCTTACGAAGAAATAGCAGATTACCTGCAGTATGATCGTGATAAGCCATGATGCGGGATAAGAGATAAACAAAACATCCAATGATCTGTGGCGAGGGAAGATCATGAAGATCCAGACAATCCTCGTTCCGACTGTTCCGATGATAGAAAGAAGCATCGGAATTGCAGAATATCCCATTCCGCGCAACGCGCCGGGAAAGAGGTCCATCAGTCCGCACATAAAATAAGTTACGGTAGTATACAAAAGTATTTCCATTCCGCATTGAATGACTTTCGGATCTGAAGTATAGATTTTTAACAGTTCCGGTCCGAAGAGATATGAACCTCCGCCTAAGATTAATGAAACGACAACGGACAGCAGAATACAGTTCCGAAGAACTTTGTCCATTCGTTTCCATTTTCCCGCGCCGTAGTTCTGGCTTGTAAAACTCATACATGCCTGTGTGATCGAGTTGGCTGCGGCGTACAGAAATCCGAAGATATTATTTGCAGCTGTATAGCCCGCCATTGCGATAGAACCAAAAGAGTTTACCGAAGATTGAAGAAGTACGTTTGAGAAGTTGATAACCGTACTTTGTATGCCTGCGGGAATACCTACCTGAAAAATTTGTTTTAAATAGATCCACTTGATTGTCATTGCGGAAAATCGAAGTTGATAGCTTCCGTCCGAGCGATATAGACAGCGAAGGACAAGGAGACAGGAGATCATCTGTGCGATCACTGTGGCGATTGCAACTCCCGCGACTCCGAGGTGTAATACGATCACGAGGAAGAGGTTTAAAGCTGCGTTTACGATTCCCGCGATGATAAGGAAAAATAAAGGCCGTTTTGTATCTCCGACGGCACGCAGGATTGCCGCTCCGTAATTATAGAGCATAAAGAAGGGCATTCCGGCGAAATAAATCCGCATATAAAGGGCGGACTGGCCGATGACGTCTGAAGGAGTGTCCATAAGCAGCAGGGCTGCTTTTGAAAAGAAAAGTCCGACAAAGACCATGACGATTCCGCTGATCAAAGCGAAAGTAACTGCGGTATGTACTGTTTCAGACATCTGCTTTTCCTGTTTTGTCGCATAGAAACGGGCAGCCAGTACGTTCGCTCCGAGGGAAACTCCGATAAAAAGATTCGTAAATACATTGATTAGCGCTGTCGTAGAGCCGACTGCCGCCAGAGCGCGGCTTCCTGAAAATCTTCCGACAACGACGATATCTACTGCATTGAAAAGAAGCTGGAGAATACTGGAGAGCATGAGCGGAATGGAAAATGAAATCAGTTTGTCTAAAACAGTTCCATTGCACATGTCTATTTCATATTTGTTCTTTTTCGATTTTGAAGCTGTCATTTTAAATCCCCTCTTTATAAAGTATAAGCTTTGTTAAAAAACTATTACGGTTTCATTACAGATTATATTATGAATAGAAAACGGGAAATTTTCAAGATGAAGTTTTTAATAACTTTTCGAGAAATTTTCATGAGTAAAACAATGGAATTAGCCACGATAAGCACGCAGCGCGGTTTTACGAATGGCGCGGGCTGAAGTGTTATTTTGTAAATGCATTTGTAAAAGAGAGGTATTTATCCAACCTTTACATTATTTGGTATGTATGCTATCCTTTTTAAAGACAAAACCAACTGAAGATTCAGAGGAGATATTTCTTCGGATCACAGGGGGATAAAGGAGAGAAAACTATGTCAGAGAAACAGAAATATTATATTACGACGGCGATTGCCTATACTTCCGGCAAGCCGCATATCGGAAACACATATGAGATCGTTTTGGCAGATGCGATTGCCCGTTATAAGAGAAGTCAGGGGTATGATGTATTTTTTCAGACAGGAACAGATGAGCATGGTCAGAAGATCGAACTGAAAGCAGAAGAAGCGGGCGTTACACCGAAAGAATTTGTAGACGGTGTTTCCGCTGAGATCAAGAAGATATGGGATCTGATGGATACGTCCTATGACAAATTCATTCGTACGACAGACGAAGACCATGAGAAGCAGGTACAGAAGATTTTCAAAAAGCTGTATGATCAGGGCGATATTTATAAAGGTCATTACGAAGGAATGTACTGTACGCCGTGCGAGTCTTTCTTTACAGAGTCACAGCTCGTAGACGGAAAATGTCCTGACTGCGGAAGAGAAGTGCAACCGGCGAAAGAAGAAGCGTATTTCTTCAAAATGAGTAAGTATGCAGACCGACTGATCGAGCATATTAATACACATCCTGAATTTATTCAGCCTGTTTCCAGAAAAAATGAGATGATGAACAACTTCCTTCTTCCGGGACTTCAGGATCTGTGCGTATCCAGAACTTCGTTTAAGTGGGGAATTCCGGTTGATTTTGACGATAAGCATGTCGTTTATGTATGGCTTGACGCGCTGACAAACTATATCACGGGAATCGGTTATGATGCAGACGGAGACAGCACGGAACAGTATGCAAAATTGTGGCCGGCTGACCTGCATTTGATCGGAAAAGACATTATCCGTTTCCATACGATCTACTGGCCGATCTTTTTAATGGCGCTTGGGCTTCCGCTTCCGAAGCAAGTATTCGGTCATCCGTGGCTTCTTCAGGGAGACGGGAAGATGAGCAAATCAAAAGGAAATGTTCTTTATGCAGACGAGCTTGTTGATTTCTTCGGGGTAGATGCAGTACGTTATTTCGTTCTTCATGAGATGCCGTTTGAAAATGACGGAGTGATCACATGGGAGCTTATGGTAGAACGTTTAAATTCCGATCTTGCCAATACATTAGGAAACCTTGTAAACCGTACAGTTTCTATGACAAATAAATACTTTGGCGGCGTTGTTTCCGATAAAGGAGCGGCGGAGGATGTCGATGCAGATCTGAAAGCGGTGATCGACAATACACCGAAAGCGGTTGATGCGAAAATGGACGGGCTGCGTGTGGCGGATGCGATCACAGAGATCTTTAATCTGTTCAAACGCTGCAACAAATATATCGATGAAACGATGCCGTGGGCGTTGGCAAAAGATGAAGAAAAGAAAGATCGTCTGGAAACAGTTCTTTGGAATCTGATCCAGGGAATCTCAGCAGGAGCGCGCCTTCTTGAATCCTTCATGCCGTCTACAAGCAAAAAGATTCTGAATCAGCTCGGAGACGGGCATGTGACGGAGAAACCGGAGATTCTTTTCCAAAGACTGGATCTGGAAGAAGTAATGAAAAAAGTAGAAGAACTTCATCCTCATATAGAAGAAGCAGAGGAAGAGGAAGATGTGATCGATATCGAGGCAAAGCCGGAGATTACGTTTGAACAGTTTGGAGCGATGCAGTTCCAAGTAGGAGAGATCATCGCTTGTGAGGCAGTGAAAAAATCAAAAAAACTCCTTTGTTCTCAGGTAAAGGTAGGAAGTCAGGTGAAACAGATCGTTTCAGGTATTAAAGCACATTATACACCGGAAGAGATGGTAGGGAAAAAAGTGATGGTACTTGTGAACCTGAAGCCTGCAAAGCTGGCGGGAGTACTCAGTGAAGGCATGCTTCTTTGTGCAGAAGATGCAGAAGGCAATCTGGCGCTTATGACTCCTGAGAAAGCAATGCCTGCGGGAGCGGAGATCTGCTAATAAGAATAGAGAAGAATAGATAAGATTAGATAAGATCAGAGAAACATAGAGAAAAAATATCTGTTGGCTGAACACAGACAGTTCATCCCGCAGATATTTTTTTATTCTATAGAAAATTTTGAGCTCTTATGGGATAACATCTTTCGGGAAGATATTGAAGTGGGATTGTCACTTTGTTCTTACAGAGAAAAGTTAAAAAATTTTGTTGTTTTTAATGCAACAAAATGCTTATCAAGGTACTCTTATATATGAAAGCATATTTAAGTCAGTGCGAAAGAGATGAAAGGAGGGAGCTTATGTCCGCAGGAATAGTGGATATACAGCGTCAGCTTATTAAAAAAGCGAAGTTGGGAGATACGAAAGCCTTTTCGCAGTTGTATGCTGAGATTTATAAAGATCTGTATCGGTTTGCGCTTTATATGACGAAACATACGCAGGATGCAGAAGATGCGGTCAGTGAGGCAGTGATATCTGCATATGAAAATATATACGGACTAAAGAAAGAAAATTCTTTCAAGAGTTGGATGTTTACGATTCTAAATAATGAGTGTAAAAAGATATTACGGAAAAACGGTAATACGTCGAATCAAGTGAGTGAAGAGGATGCCAAAAACCTCGGAGCAGAGGAAATAGATTTTGCACAGCGCCATGATGTAAAGAAGGCGTTTGAATCATTAGAGGAAGAGGAGCAGACGATAGTTGCATTTTCCGTATTCGGAGGATACAGAAGCGAAGAAATAGCCGAGATGCTGGGGAAGAACCCGGGAACGGTCCGATCAAGGAAGAGCCGTGCTTTCGGCAAGATGCGTGAAATGCTGGACTGAATGGCAGGCGTTTTGAAGATGGAGAAAATAGAAGATAATAAGAAGAAAAAATAACAAAAACCATCAAAATAACGAAAGGAGATTATCTATGTCAGAGAATAAAAAAGAAACGAAAAATCAGGATATGATTGAGAAAGAAATGAAAGAGAAGATGAAGCAAACTGTTGAAGATGAAAAGATCCCCGGTTCGCTTGAGCCGGAAGCGGTTGAAAAGATGTTGGAGACGAGAAAGAAGAAAAAATCGAATAATCGCCGTTGGAAATATGCCTCAGTGGCAGCAGCGGCTTGCGTTTGTCTTGTAGTGGGAGCAGTCGGATATACGAATATGAACGCAGGAAAAAATGAACGGCCGGGAACGGTAACAGAAGGCAGATCAGAAGAAGATCAGGGAAAAATCGCACTGGCAAAAAATTATGATGAAATTAAAAAATATTTGAAAGAAAATGAGAAAAGGGCGAAAGGGCAGAACGGATTCGGCAGAGCAGACGCGGCCTATATGACGGACGGGGCCATGGCGGAATCTTCTGTAGCCGAATCGACAAAAGATATGGCAGGCGCCGATTATTCTGATACAAATATCAGACAAGAGGGAGTCGGCGAAGCGGACACTGTTAAGACTGACGGGAAGAATCTTTACATTTTAAATGATCAGACAGTAGAGATTGTAGATGTATCTCAAGCAGAGATGAAAGATCTGGCAAGTATCGAGATAGATGAAAATTGTTTCATAAGAGAGGTTTTTGTTTCCGATGGGCGGCTTGTGATATTGTATACCGAATCAAAATGTGAAGAAGGAAAGAAAGCAGAAGACGGAATTTATAAAGATTATACATGCGCGGCAGTTTATGATGTGACCGATCCGGCGAATCCGAGAGAAGCAGGAGTGATTTCTCAGAGCGGGCAGTATCATACAATGCGCGTGAAAGACGGATATGTTTATTTGGTCAGCGATTTTTACACATATTATGATTCGTCGGTATCAAACGAAAGCGATTATATCCCGCAGATCCAGGGAAGTCTGCTCCGCGCGGAAGATATATATATGCCGCAGGGAACGACCGGAAGTCAGTACACGGTTATTTCTGCATTTGCGCTTTCCGACCCGACTGAGAAATTACAGACAAAGGCGATTTTCGGAAACGCGGGAATGTGTTATGTGAGCGAAAATAATATTTATATAACAGAGGGGTATTACGGAAAAAGCGAGACAGAGAATATCCAGACTTCGATCCGTAAGATCGCTTATGATAAGGGAACTTTAGATGCGGTAGGACAGACAAAGATCGACGGCGTTTTGAATGATTCCTTTAGTATCGATGAATATAACGGATATTTGCGAATTGCAGCGACAGTGATTCCCAGTGATTATAACAACCGGATCATGCCTGTTCCGTATGTGGAAGAAGGCGGATCGGATGTTATAGTTGAAGATGAAGTGGCAGTGGATAATGCATCTATAGAAACAAATGCGTTATATGTGTTGGATGAAAATCTGGAAATGACCGGAAGTATTCAGAATCTGGCGAAAGAGGAAACAATCCATTCAGCGAGATTTATGGGAGATATCGGATATTTTGTGACATTTAAGCAGATCGATCCGCTGTTTTCCGTGGACCTTTCAGATCCGTCAAATCCAAAGATCATCGGAGAATTGAAGATACCGGGATTTTCAGATTATCTGCATCCGTATGGCGATGGAAAACTGCTTGGAATCGGATTGAGCGTAGATGAAGAGGGCATGACGACAGAAGGTGTGAAGCTGTCTATGTTTGACATAAGTGATCCGGCAAATGTAAAGGAGATGTCAACCTATGTTTTAGAGAATGTGCTTAGCACAGACGCAGGATATAATTATAAGGCGGTATTTGCCGATGCAGAAAAGAATCTGTTTGGATTTATGGCGTACGGAGATTCGATCGAATATAAAATGTTTACTTACGATGAAGCGGAAGGTTTTAAAGAAGTATTTTCAAAAGATATTGTTAATTACGGAAATGTCCGAGGATTGTATATCGGAGAAACATTTTATCTTGTAGCAGGAAATACAGTCGAATCATTTACGTTAAACGGATTTGAAAAAATAGACGATCTTGTCCTGTAATAGACGATTGGCAGATGGAATGGATTTCCAAAGAAAATTCAGAATCCGTAACGGAACTTAGATAAAAATTTTGGGGAAAAGGCGCTGATATCATATTGATGTATCGGCGTCTTTTTTGAAGCCTTAAAAGCGAAGCGAAAATCAAACAAAATGAAAGAAAATCAAATCCCTTGCCGTAACGAAGAAGTATGAAAGAGTCATTTTTATACGACAGCTTAACTGATATTGTAAATATAACAAAAGCGGAATAAATATAAAAATTATAAATCAGTCTGTCGAAAGGGGAAGAAGATATGAAAGGATATAATACGGAAAAGGGTTATATGGGGTATGTAGAAGGAACGTGGATGCTTTTTAGCTGCGAAGCGGATTATTATGAATTCATGGAGTGAAAAGCCGTGAAGTGAGAAGTCAGAGATGGTTTCCGTAGTGGAAAACGCAGAAATATGATACTATATCATTATGACTAAAGTACGGGAGCGTTGTATTATGCCGAAGGGAGCAAATCAAAAGTTTAAGCTGTACCGTCTCGCACAGATCATGTGTGAAAAGACGGATGAAACACATTATCTGACAATGCCGGAGATTCAAAAAGAGTTGGAAAAGTATGATATTATCGCAGAGAGAAGAAGTCTGTATGAATCGTTGAAAGATTTAGAAGAATTCGGCATTGAAGTAGAAGGTGAGCGCAGCGGGAGAGGATACCGCTATCATGTGATAGGCAGACAATTTGAACTGGCTGAACTGAAACTTCTTGTTGATGCGATACAGTCGTCAAAATTTATTACAGAGAAGATGACGAACCGGTTGATAGGAAAACTGGAAACTCTTGTCAGTCAGCATGATGCGGCGGATCTTCGGCGGCAGGTGTTTGTTTCAGGGCGGATTAAGACGATGAATGAAACTGTTTATTACAGCGTCGATACGATTTATAATGCAATTTCACAAAACAAAAAAATTAAATTTCAATATTATCAGTGGAATGTGAAAAAAGAACCGGAGCTTCGTCACGGAGGAGCGTATTACCATATCAGCCCGTGGGGGCTGCTATGGGATCATGAGAATTATTATCTGATCGGATATGATTCCCGGGCAGAGCAGATCCGGCATTACAGAGTCGATAAAATGCTTCATATTTTGCTGTCGGAAGAGATACGGGAGGGAAAGGAGGAGTTTCAAAAGATCGACATGGCGTCGTATTCAAAAAAGAGTTTTGGCATGTTCGGGGGAAAAGAACAGTCGGTAAAACTTCTTGTTGAAAATTCGCTGGCAGGTGTTATTGTAGATCGTTTCGGGAAAGATGTGATGATGATTCCGGCGGATGCCGATCATTTCACTGTGAGTGTAGACGTTCAGGTAAGCAGTCAGTTCATAAGCTGGGTATTTGCGCTTGGCAGTCAGGCAAAAATTGTCAGCCCGAAGAATGTTGTAAATCAGGTGCGCAAGAAGATTGAGAAACTTGCGGAGCAGTATGCGCTTCCTATAGAAAACAGAAGGGAGAATTGAAACATGGATGAGAAACTAAAACCTTTATTTACTCCGTGGCGTATCGGAAACTGCGAGATAAAAAACCGTATCGTATTGACTTCTATGGGAGGAACCGATCTGTTCGGATGGATGGAGAAAAACCATTTTGACAAAATGGGTGCGCGATTTCTTATGGAGGCTGCAAAAAACAATGCGGGTCTTGTCCTTCCGGGGTGTCAGCCGGTATATAATCCTATGTTTGGACAATGGCTGTACAAGAATAAAAAGATGTATGAAGATCTGAAAGAGTGGATGCCGGAGTTTCATAAAACAGGAGCCAAACTTTTTGTTCAGTTGACAGCGGGTTTCGGCCGGTCGTTTACGATCAGCGAGATGATGGAAAAATTATATACGAATAAGGCGCTGCGCGTTTTATCAAAGCCGTTTATGGATCTGGATAAGATTACTGCGACGGCAAGCCCGTCTCCGAACCGCTGGTCGGATAAAGTTCCTTCAAGAGAGATGACAAGAGAAGAAATTCATGAGTTTGTGGAAGCGTTTGCAAAGTCGGCGAAACTTTTGCAGGATGCGGGAGTTGACGGAGTGGAAATACATGCGGTACATGAAGGATATCTTCTTGATCAGTTTACATTAAAATATGTAAATCATAGAACAGATGAATATGGAGGATCTTTTGAAAACAGATATCGCTTTGCTGTAGAGATCGTGCAGGCGATTAAAAAAGTATGTGGTGAAGATTTTCCTGTATCGCTAAGGTACAGTGTTCTTTCCAAGACAAAAGGATTCAGAAAAGGCGCTCTTCCGGGAGAGCAGTTTACGGAAGTCGGAAGAGATATGGAAGAATCTGAAAAAGCGGTGAAATATTTGCAAGATGCAGGTTATGACATGCTCAACTGCGATAATGGTACATATGATGCGTGGTATTGGGCGCATCCGCCTGTTTATATGCCGGAAAATTGTAATCTGGAAGATGTAGAACATATTAAACAGTTTGTTCGGATTCCGGTTGTATGTGCGGGGAGAATGAACCCGAAAACAGCGGCAGAATCGATCGCCGCAGGAAGATTGGACGGAGCGGGATTCGCGAGGCAGTTTTTGGCAGATCAGGAATGGGTCACAAAGATGATGGAAGATCGGGAAGAAGAGATTCGGCCTTGTATTTTATGCCATAACGGATGTTTTAATATGTGTCACTATAAAGGAGTGCCAAACGATCAGGAATTAAGTGACAGCCTGCATTTGTCAAGGTGTGCGGTTAATGCGGAAACGATGCAGTGGGATCGGCATTTTATAGAGAAAACAAAGAATCCAAGAAGAGTCTATATTATCGGCGGAGGAATCGGAGGGATGGAAGCTGCCAGAGTGTTAAAGCTTCGTGAGCATGATCCGGTTATTTATGAGAAGAACAACGTTCTTGGCGGCACGTTCATCCCGGCAAGTGCAGAATCTTATAAGGGGAAATTAAGAGAACTTTTGGCATGGTACAGAAGACAAATGAAAGAACTGGATGTGGAGGTTCATTTAGGTAAGGAGATTGACAGCGTTGAAAAGTTCGGCGATGCTCCGGTAATAATTGCAACCGGTTCTGTTCCGCGCGTGATGAAAAATATTCCGGGACATGAACGGATGATTGAGGCATGCGACTATCTGAACGGAAGGGATGTAGGAGAAAGAGTTGTAGTGATCGGAGGAGGCCTTACGGGAAGCGAGATTGCCTATGAGCTTGCGCTTCAGGGAAAGAGACCGGTTATTGTTGAGATGAAAAATGATCTTGTGGCGCAGAAAGGAGTTTGCCTTGCCAATAGTTCCTATTTGAGGGAATGGTTTGAGCTACACGAAGTTCCGGTATATCTCGAAACAAAGTTAAAAGAAGTAAAAGAACATTCGGTGATCTGTACAGATAAAACCGGAAAAGAGATAGAGATTCCTTGTGACTCTGTGATCGGATCAGTCGGTTACCTGCCTAATCCGCTGGAAAGAAAAGGAAAGAATATTTACCTGGTCGGCGATTGTGAACAGGTTGGAAATTTACGGAGCGTGGTGTGGGGCGCTTACGAGACTGCGATGAAGATTTGCTGATATGACGATGCAGAATGATTGATAGAACAAGAATAGTGAGATATTAGAAAATGCAGCTTTCTCTTGTGAGGGTAAAGCTGCATTTTAATCTGAAAATAGATTTGTTTAAGCGAACAACTGTAAAATAATCTGAATGATCCAAAACAGACAATACAGAATCATTCCGACATTTAAGATGATCGTTGAGAAACGTTTTCCTTTCGGAATTGTGATCTCTCCGGGGGCACATTTGAATTTCTTAAAGTTGATCGCCCAAAATATGATGCCTGTAATGACAAGACCGAAAAGAAGCAGCATGTAAAAACAAATCAAAAGAAACTGAACCGGATGCTGCATAACGAGTCCGACGATGGCTGACGGGTTATTTTCCGCTAACAGAGAAAGCTGATTGAAAAATGTTGATTTCATTAAAAGCAGTCCCGGAATCGAGCCTAAAAAGTTGACTGTCATATGCAGGGCAACCGTGTAGATCAAGCGCCCGGTTTTTACATAAATGAATCCCCAGAACACACCGAGTGTAAATGCGTATACAAATTGATTAAAATTACCGTGGAATAACGCAAACATCAATCCTGACAGAAGGATAGCCGTTGCCTGTCCGTACTGTACTGTCCGGTCGATGATGAGTTTTCGGAAAACATATTCTTCGACGATGGGAGCGCAGATCACCATAAGGAAAAATGCTGTGAGCGGAGACAGTCCGGTAAGAATGTCCTGGATCGGGTTGTCTACGAGATCTCCTTTTAGTGTTCCGAAGATAGCTGTCGTAAATGTGCCTATTACATTCGTAACATACATAAGCGCATAGCACATAAAAAAGGCGATAATCCATTGCCCTGCCGTCATTTTCTTCTTGTGGATGACCATGCCGGGGATCGTGCGTACGATGATGACCAAAAGCGGCATTGCAATAAGATACATCGAAAGCGATGAGATGATCAGGGAAATATTCGGATTCACCATAAGCTGGGGTGCGATCAACTGAATCAATGTAATGACAGAAATCTGCACTCCCGAAATTATGATCGCTCCACAGAAATAAAAAAGTCCGATCTTGGAAAAATGACTCTTGTGTTTTTTTAACGGATCGGACGGAGCCGGGATGATAAGTTCAGTGTTTTCCATATGAAATAACCTCCTCTTGCGTAAGATTAAAAATCAATAAAAAATTTTACGTCTATTATCCCATTTTGCGAAGCAAAAATCAATAAAAACAGAACTTATATTTGCAGCCGGTGAGATGCTAAGGCAGCAAGGTGTTAATTTTAGAAATCGATGTTATAAGGAATATTTTCAAAATATGAAGAGGTAAAAATTATTTGCGACCGAAAAAGGAGGGGGTAAATAAAGTTTGCTGGACTTTGCAGAGTGGAGAGATAAAATAAAATAAAAAGGAGGTAAGCGGTATGAAAATAGGAGAAACAATTTTAAAATTACGAGAAGAAAAAAAGATGTCTCAAGAAGAGTTTGCACAATATTATCATGTGACGAGGCAAACTATTTCAAACTGGGAAAAGGAAAAGAATTATCCGGATTTACAAACATTAGTAAAGATTAGTGACGAATCAGGAGTTCCGTTGGATTCTATGCTTAAGGATAACTTCTCTATGGTACAAGAAATCGATAAAAAAGTAAGACACTTAAAAATATTTAAAATCGGAACAATAGTAGTATTGGCGATAGTTATTTTAGTTTCAGCTTATATAGGAATTCAAAACGGCAAGCAGGACCATCTTGTGCGGACATATGAAGATAAGTTGGAGGAACTTGGATTTGAGCAAGAAGGTAATAATTATTGTCTCACAGATTCCGATTTTAAGTATGATATTTATATGTTTGACAGACCTTCTATATGGAAATGGAATCAGGAAATGAGTGACAGAGAGAAATTTATCGTAGCCACACTTCTCGTAAAGAATAGCGATTTGGAAGAAAATCCGGGTATTACAATTCGGAAAACAGGCGATTTTATAACACTTTATATTTCAAGAGAAAACCATTTGGCAGACGACGGTTCTACAAAACCAAAAGAGTATAGTCTTGATAGAAACGGTCAGATAAAACATAAAGAAAAAATGGAAGCAGATGATTATGAAGTATATGCTAAACTGAAAGAGGAGATAGAGAATGGAGTGAAAAAACTCAATGAAATGTATTCAAACATTTATGAATAAAAATATTTGTATAATGATTGCAAGGTCGAATAATAGGGTGTTGAATGCTTGACACCCTTCTTTTGATTAAGAATGAAATACCGTATCCAGAAGCTGATCTATCGAGATCAGGTACAGAGTGGAGTGATCAAAAGAATCTATAATCTACTGATCACACAGCCAAAAGTTCACCGAGAGGCATATGAAC
>PPYF01544682.1_pt1 | contig 72842 bp, 70 predicted proteins | sample 1559871 | NCBI WGS metagenome assembly PPYF01 (sample SAMN08240021, study PRJNA423297) | Human gut metagenome, whole genome shotgun sequencing project.
GTACAGTGGGAGCTGGGGGACCTGTGGGCGGCGGACTCGCTGCCGCTGCCGGTGCTGACGGTGCTGCGGCAGTCGCCGATGCTGCTGGCGGCGGAGACGCAGGTGACGCAGGCAGAGACGCCCCGGAACGCGGAGGAGACGCCCTCCCCCGCCCCGGCGGAAACACCGGAGGGCCCAACAACGGAACAGACGGAGAACACCGGCGGGCAGGGGGAATCGAAGACGCTGTCGGTGGTGGCGGCGGATGAGAACGGGTACACCCGTGTGGGGGACGTGTTCATCAAGAACAGTTCGCGGCAGACGGTGGAGGGCATCGTGTTTGACGGGACGTTCGCGGCGGCGCTGGGCGAGGACGCGCCGCAGGTGCTGATCGTCCACACCCACGGCAGCGAGGCGTACACCATGCCGCCGGGGGAGGAATACGAGGACACGGGGAGCTTTCGGACGGCGGATGCCAGCGTGAGCGTGATACGGGTGGGCGATGAGCTGGCGAGGGTGCTGTCGGGCTACGGGATATCGGTGCTGCACGACCGGGCGCTGTATGACGACCCGGAGTACAACGGGGCGTACTACCGGGCGGAGGACGCCATCGAGGCGTATATGGAGAAATACCCCAGCATCGGGTTCATTCTGGACGTACACCGGGACGCGCTGGAGGACAAGGCCGGGCACCAGTACAAGGTGGTGACGCGGGAGGACCCGGACTGCGCGCAGGTGAGCCTGGTGCTGGGCAGCAGCTGGGAGGGCTGGCAGGAGAACCTGAAATTCGCCGTGGCGGTGCAGCAGCACCTGACGGAGCGCTATCCCACGCTGATGCGGCCGCTGACGCTGCGGAATTCAGACTACAATGAGTACTTCACGCCCGGGAGCCTGCTGGTGGAGATCGGCGCAGCGGGGAACTCGCTGGACGAGGCGCTGAAGGCCGTGCGGGTGTTCGGAGAGGGATTTGCGGAGGTAGTGACGGGAAAATAGGGTTGCAATCCGGGTGTCGGTAGGGTATAATGTGGAAAACTTATCAAAAAAACGATTCCGGAGGGTATAGACTATGAAACGGAACCGCGGCTTTACATTGATGGAAATGCTGATCGTGGTGGCGATCATCGCTGTGCTGGCGGCTGTTGCCATCCCTGTGTTCAACGGCAGCCTGCACAAGGCCAAGGTGGCCGCCGACATGGCCAACGTGCGGGCGTATTACGCGGAATTGCAGACACAGTACATCACCACCGGAGAATACATAGACATCGGGGATGACCTGCATGAGAACGCGCGACGGGAAATTAAGTTTTTGGACGGCACCACAGTGCAGATGCAGGCTGGCACGGTAAGTGCGATACTGGAGAGGGAGCGTACAGACCCGACCAGCGGGCAGAAGGGTGCGCCCACTGGCTATCAGGTCTACTATTTCTGCGACAAGGGCGACCACACACTGCTGCTGGAATAATGATGAAAAAAGAGACGGCGTGAGCCGTCTCTTTTCTTATCGGTTTTTCTTGGCCAGCTCCATGAGTTCCGGGTACTTGGACTTGATGTAGCTGTAGCTGCCCCGACCGTGGGGCAGCAGGCAGTCGGAGCAGTCCTTGACGCCGTTTTCCAGGTACCTGAAGTTGCCGCCGCACTTGCTGCCCAGGGTATACAGCGGGCAGTAGCAGAACAGGCAGTTGAAGTCCTCCGGGTGGCCGGTCTTGTGGCAGGGGAAGAACTCGCAGGCGGTGTGCTGGGTGAAGGAGTAGGCGCACTCCTCGGGCTTTTTGGTGTAGATATCGTCCATGTCAGTCCTCCACGGTGACCAGGCCGTCGTCACCCACGGTGACGGTCATGCCGGTCTGCACATATTGCAAAAATTCGTCGCCCAGGGAGTCCACCACGGGCATTTTGCTGTCGGTCCAGACATCGCCCAGAATGGCGCCGGAGGCGGCCAGGGAGTCGATGGGCAGGGAGAAGAGCATACAGGCGGGCTGCTTGCCGTGGGAGCACACCGTGAAGAGCACCATGCCGCCGGTGGTGGAGCCGATGGTCTGGGGCAGGCAGAGGGCCTTGCCGATCATGGGCTTTTTGTAGATGTCGGGGTTATTCTGGTCGCCGCACTTGACCTGCTTGTCGCCGAACATCATGGCCATCTGGTAGCTGGCCAGGGTGTTGAAGCCGCCATGGCTGACCAGCGCTTCGGCGGTGCAGGTGCCGGGGACCACCACGCGGCCCTTGAACTGCTGCATATCAGCGTCCCTCCTTTCCGGTGAGGATGTCCAGTATCTCCGCGTCGGTATAATACCGGGCGCTGGTGTAGGTGCGGAGCTTATTGGAGTTGGTGATGACCGCCTTCTTCTTGCAGAGGGGGTTGTTCATGTACATCAGCGGGCAGATGTAGCTGAGGATCACGCCCATGCTTTGCAGCTTGTAGCCCTCCACGGTGTCCTTGAAGGCGTCCAGCACCGCCGGGGCAGCGGTGAACACGGTGGGAACGGCCACCTGCAGGCGGTTCTGCGCCCGCAGGGCGTCGGTGAGCTTCGCCGTCCAGTCCTTCAGCTGCTCCAGCGTCAGGTGAGGACAGCCCACGAAGCACAGCTGCGGCGCGGCGGCAGGGTCCTTCCAGATGACGGGATAGCTGCGCTTCACGCGCTCCAGCTCGGCGTCGTCGATGATGTAGGTCCGATAGCCCTCCCGCAGCAGGGCCTCGCCCTGCTGTTTTGCCTCGGGGGTCAGGTGCTCCACATGGTACAGGCCCACGGCGCCGTTGGAGGCGGTGGCCGCGCCGAAGTCCTTGAGGTAGGCGCGGTTCTCGTCGTTCAGTTCCGTGCCCAGCCACTTGTCCAGTCCCCGGACGTAGGGCACGTCCTCCATGACCTTCATGCCGATGGCGGAGCCGAGAAGCTGGGCCTCGGGCCGGCGGGTGCATTTGACCTCCACCAGCCAGTGGGCCTTGCGGCCCTCGTCGGTGAGCAGGCCGAACTCCGGCACGAAGCCGGCGATGCTGCCCATGAGCTCCAGCATACCGCTGTTGCGGTTGCAGCGGGCGCCCAGGACGGAGTTGGCATAGACCACGGCGGAGGACTCCGCCCAGCTGAGGATATCACCCTGTTTCGGGGTGTTGCCCACCTGTTCCAGATAGCAGGTACAGGTATAGGCGTTATCGGCGGTGATGCCCAGCTTTTTCAGCTGCTGCTCATACCGGTCCTGCTGGGTGTACATGATCTTGCGGAAGACGATGTCCTCCAACAGACTGGTGGGGACGTGCTTATCCAGGGGCAGGGGGTCAGCAGTGAATTTCTGACCGCTGGTAAGGCCGGACTCGATAAGACGGTCGTACAGGTCGTAGACCGGTTTCATCACCGCCAGGCCGAAGGAGATGACGGTGTGGCCGTACTCACTGGTAACGGGGACCATACGCTGGGCGCCGAAGGTATCGCCGTACATGACCAGCGTCTTGACCACCTTGGCCATCGTCTCGCCCTGGGCGCCGTCCAGCAGGGCCTGCTGCTGGGGTGTCAACTGCATAAAACCACTTCCTTTGTTTCAGAATGGTGCTGCGCTGGCTCTATTGTACCAGTCCGCCGCGGGAAAGTCAACTTGACGAAGGGGACGCGGTGGGGTATACTGCAGGAGAAAGGACGGTGGCAATATGCGGAGCGTGCTGCTGTGGAAGGATATGGATCAGGTGGCGGAGCAGATGGACGCCGCCGTATTTCAATATGTGGGTGAATTGCAGACGGAGAGCTTTGAGGCCTTTGCCGCCTTCGACCTGCTGGCCTTTGACTGGTACGATGTGCGGAAGGCGGGGAAAAGCGGCAAGGTGCTGGTATACATCGACCGGGAGGACCTGTTTTTCTTCTGCCGGAACGAGGCGGCACAGCAGTATGTGCAGGGTGCGGTGGACACGCTGACCGCAGGCGGACCGCTGAATGACCAGCAGCTGCTGTACCGGTTTTTTGCGGGGCTGTTCAAGGGCGACATGGCGTATCTGGAAAAGCTGGAGGCCCAGATCAACGGCGGCGAGAGCACCATACTGGAGGGCAAGGCCAAGGACGACGCGCCCCGGCGCATTGCCGCGTGGCGGCGGGAGCTGCTGCACCTGAAGCGGTACTATGAGCAGCTGGACGCCATCTTCGATGAGATGTGCGACAACGATAACGGGCTGATCGAAGCCAACATTCTGGCGCGGCTGGAGGTGCTGGGGCGGCGGACGGGCCGGTATCTGCAAAAGGTATGCGCGCTGCAGGAGCTGGTGGCCCAGCTGCGGGAGGCCTATCAGAGCCAGCTGGCCATCCAGCAGAACGACCTGATGCGGGTATTCACCATTGTGACGGTGCTGTTCCTGCCGCTGACGCTGATCACCGGCTGGTTCGGCATGAACTTTGTGAACATGCCTGAATTGCAGTCGGAGTGGGGCTATCCCGTGATCATCGCCGCCAGCATACTGCTGGTGGCAGGACTGCTGTGGTTCTTCAGGCACAAGAAATGGCTGTAAAAAAGCACCCCTCAGGCCGCCTGGCCTGAGGGGTGCTTTTCATCTGTATACCACCGCTGCGGCGGAGAGGGCGGCCAGCAGCGGCAGCAGAGTCTGTCCCCGGCGCCGCAGACGGCGGCGCAGGAGGTGCAAAGCGTTCAAGCTGCCAGGGTCTTGCCCATGGCGCGCAGGGCATCCAGGGCGGTGTCATCCGGGGCCTCGCAGCAGATCACGCTGTCGCAGACCAGGTTCACGCCGGCATCGGCGCAGTCCTTTTCCCAGGAGCGCATCCACTCGCCGTCGCCCCAGCCGTAGGAGCCGAACAGAGCCACGGCCTTTCCGCCCAGGCAGTTCTTGCAGGCGTCGAACATGGGCTGGAACTCCATCTCCTCCAGCACCTCGCTGCCCATGGCCGGGCAGCCGAAGGCAATGGCGGCATAGCCGTTCAGCTCGGCGGTGTTCACCTGGTCCACCGTCAGCAGCTTGGCGTCCGCGCCGGCGGCGGTCATGCCCTCCAGCACGGCATTGGCCATGGCCTCGGTGTTGCCGGTGCCGCTCCAATAGATCACAGCAGTCTTTTTCATTGTCGTTTCTCCTTTCGATCGTTACCCCGCCACAGCCAGCTGATCGATCGTCGCGCCGGCCTGCCAGAGCTTGCAGTATGTGTCCGTGCAGCGCTTGAACCGGGTGAAGAGCCGCCGGGCCCGGGCCTCGTCGCTGTACACCTTCCACAGCCCCGCGCACTTGTAGCTGCGGGCGCGGTTGTCCACGAAGCCCTTGACGTCCTCAGGAGGGTAGCTGAGGAAGAGGCCGATCTCGTGGGGGAAGTCCGCACCCTGACGGAAGCGGCGGATCAGCGTGGCCACACAGCGGCCGCAGCTGCCGCCGTCATAGCCGGCCTCCGCCAGCAGGCGGCGGGCCAGATCGTCGCTGAGGTCGCGGCGGAGAGTGGCGGGGCGGTAGAGGTACAGCAGGGCGCTGCCCTCGGTAAAGCGGAGGGGCAGCAGGCACAGGCCCTTGGGCGAGAGGCGGCGGTTCAGCTGCCGCACCTCGTCCAGCAGTGCATCCCGGTCCGTGCAGGGACAGGGGAAGAGACTTCCGGCCTTGATACCGGCCAGAGTAGGCGCGCACTGACGCACGACCATTTCTTCGGACATAGGGGTTCCTCCTTAACCGGCGTGTTTTTCCAGAATGCTCCGCAGGGCGGACAGAGAGCTGGTATGGCAGCGCTCGATACGGGTCGGCGTGCCCTTCAGCTCGCTGAGAGCGCTCTGCACCAGCTTGTGGGACATGGTGGAGGTGAAGAAGATCATCAGGTCCGGGCTGCCCAGCTTGTTTTTCAGGCCGCCGGAGGGCTTGGTGAATACCTTGGCGGAGCATTTGTAGGACTGACACAGGTCCTTGTAACGACGCTCCATGCACTCGTTGCCGCCTAAGATCACGACGCTCATATCGCACTTCCTTTCTGTTCCGTGCCGCCGAATATTGCTCGACGGTATTTTTGCTCGTTTCTTCCGGATGATACGTGGTTAGCCTATTCTAACTTTAGTTAGAGTAATTTAACTATCGGTTTTCAAAAAAGCGCCGGGGGCGGGCGCTTTTTTGACGGGTCACTTTCTATGGAAGGAAAAGAGGCCCTTTTTCTCGTAGGGATGGGCGTCCACCGCCTTGACCTCGTAGCCGGTGGCGGCGATGGCATCACGCAGCGCCTGCTGGTCCAGGGGCTGCTCCGAGAGGATCACCGTCTCGCCCTTGGTGTGGGAGGACGTGACCTTCTGGACGGAGAACTTGTTTCGGACGGTGTCGTTGATGTGGTTTTCGCACATACCGCAGGCCATGCCGTCCACCTTCAGGATGGTTTCTGTCATGGTGACATCTCCTTTTAGACGCAGGGGGAGGCACTGGCGATGCCTCCCCCCTGCTCTATTCAGTGCTTGCAGTTCTGGCTGTGACACTGGCCGTGCATGGCGCAGTGGGCGCAGCCGGCACCGCAGGAGGACTTTCCCGCCTTCTTCTGGCGCAGCAGGTAGCGGATGATGAGGATCACAACGACAAGTAAGGCGGCACTGATGAGGATCGTGCCCAGGTTTGCTGACAGCCATTGCAGCATGGAAGTTCACTCCTTTCTATGGGGTAAGAGGGTAATTACGGGGACAGTTTACTTCACGGACAGCTTGGTGGCTTCCTTGTAGGGCTTGCACAGCATATAGATGATGCCGGCCAGTAAGATCACCGCCACGATGACGCCCAGGATGTTGGCATTGCCGGTGAACAGGCCGCCGAACTGGTTGATCATCAGCGCGATCACATAGGCGAACACACACTGATAGCCGATGGCGAACCAGGTCCACTTGCGGCTGTTCATCTCGCGCTTGATGGCACCGATGGCAGCGAAGCAGGGGGCGCACAGCAGGTTGAACACCAGGAAGCTGTAAGCGGTGATACCGGTGAAAGCCGCGGCCATAGCGTCGTAGACGCTGCCGTCGCCGCCGCCGTACAGGACGCCCAGGGTGCCCACGATGTTCTCCTTGGCCACCAGGCCGGTGATGGAGGCGACGACCGCCTGCCAGTTGCCCCAGCCCAGAGGTGCAAAGATCCAGTCGATAGCGCCGCCGATGGCCGCCAGAATAGAGCAGTCGATCTGCTCATCGGACAGCATCTGGAACTGACCGTCCACCCAGCCGAAGTAGCTGGTGAACCACACGAAGATGGTGGACAGCAGGATGATGGTGCCGGCCTTCTTGATGAAGGACCAGCCGCGCTCCCACATGGAGCGGAGGACGTTGCCCAGCGTGGGCCAGTGGTAGGCGGGCAGCTCCATGACGAAGGGAGCGGGGTCACCGGCGAACATCTTGGTCTTCTTCAGCATGATGCCGGAGATCACGATGGCGGCCATGCCGATGAAGTAAGCGGAGGTGGACACCCACGCGCTGCCGCCGAAGATGGCGCCGGCGATCATGGCGATAAAGGGCACCTTGGCACCGCAGGGGATAAACGTGGTGGTCATGATGGTCATACGACGGTCACGCTCGTTCTCGATGGTACGGGAGGCCATAACACCGGGGATGCCGCAGCCGGTACCGATCAGCATGGGGATGAAGGACTTGCCGGACAGGCCGAACTTACGGAAGATACGGTCCAGCACGAAGGCGATACGCGCCATATAGCCGCAGGCCTCCAGGAACGCCAGCAGCAGGAACAGCACCAGCATCTGGGGCACGAAGCCCAGCACCGCGCCCACACCGGCCACGATGCCGTCAAGGATCAGGCCGCTGAGCCACTCGGACGCACCGGCGGCCTCCAGACCGTTGCCGATCAGGACGGGGATGCCGGGGACCCACACGCCGAAGTCGGCGGGATCGGGGGCGTCAAAGCCGTTTTCGGAGAGGTAGCTGACCGCGTCGACGTAGGTCATCTGAACGACGTTGTCCATCTTGTCCGCGCCCTCGGGCAGCGTGTCATAGTAGGCGGTCATCGTGTTCATGGCGAGGGTCTCCTCGTCCTCGACATCGACGGTCGCGGTCTTGCCGGCGGGCTGGAAGCCCTTCATCTCGGCCAGCAGAGCGTTTGCGTCAAAGTCGTCGGCCTCCGCGTCGATTTGGGTGCCGAGGAACGCATCCACGGCCTCGACAGCGGCGGTATACTCATCGTTCGTGTCGTTATAGGCGCTCGAGCCGATGCCCAGCAGATGCCAGCCGTCGCCGAACAGGCCGTCGTTGGCCCAGTCCGTGGCCGCGGAGCCCACGGTCACCATGGAGATATAGTACACCAGGAACATGACCAGAGCGAAGATCGGCAGACCCAGCCACCGGTTGGTGACGACCCGGTCGATCTTGTCGCTGGCGGAGAGCTGACCGGCGTTTTTCTTCTTGTAGCAGGCCTTGATGATCTCGGCGATGTACACATAGCGCTCGTTGGTGATGATGGACTCGGCATCGTCGTCCAGTTCCTTCTCGGCGGCCTTGATGTCCTCCTCGATGTGGGCCATGACGGTCGGGTCGATCTTCAGCTGATCCAGCACCTTGTCATCGCGCTCGAAGATCTTGATGGCGTACCAGCGCTGCTGCTCCTCGGGCAGGTTATGTACGGCGGCCTCCTCGATGTGGGCGATGGCGTGCTCCACGGGGCCGGAGAACGTGTGCATGGGAACGGTCTTGGTGGACTTGGCGGCCTGCACAGCGGCCTCGGCGGCCTCCATAATGCCCTCGCCCTTCAGGGCGGAGATCTCCACGATCTTGCAGCCCAGCTCGCGGCTCAGCTCGTCCACGTTGATCTTGTCGCCGTTCTTGCGGACCACGTCCATCATGTTGATGGCGATGACAACGGGGATGCCCAGCTCGGTCAGCTGGGTGGTCAGGTACAGGTTACGCTCCAGGTTCGTACCGTCGATGATGTTCAGGATGGCGTCGGGGCGCTCGGTGATCAGGTAGTTACGGGCGACCACTTCCTCCAGAGTGTAGGGGGACAGGGAGTAGATGCCGGGCAGGTCCATGATGGCCACGTCATCGTGCTTCTTCAGCTTGCCCTCTTTCTTCTCCACCGTAACGCCGGGCCAGTTGCCCACGAACTGGTTGGAGCCGGTCAGCGCGTTGAACAGGGTGGTCTTGCCAGAGTTGGGGTTACCTGCCAACGCGATCTTTATCTGTTTTTCCATAGTGTCTCTCCTTCCGGTTAATCTTGTTGAACCTATATACAGATGAATTTAAATAACGGACGTATTTCCGGCACCGGAACACGGCGCCGCAGGTCATTACTCGACCTCGATCATTTCGGTGTCGGCCTTACGCAGGCTCAGCTCGTAGCCGCGGACAGTGACCTCCATGGGATCGCCCAGAGGGGCAACCTTGCGGACATAGACCTCCACACCCTTGGTGATGCCCATATCCATGATACGGCGCTTGACGGGGCCCTCGCCGTGGAGCTTGACGACCTTGACGGTCTCGCCGATCTTGACTTCACGCAATGTTTTCATGCTTCTGCTCTCCTTCTATGTGATATTTCTGTTTCTCAAATGCAATAACCGCTTGGCGCGGCTATCAGACCATGATCTTGCGGGCCATTTCCTCGCTGATGGCCACGCGGGACTCCTTGACCTTCACGATGACGTTGCCTCCCATGGCGGACACCAGCGTGACGGTGCTGCCCGGGGTGAAGCCCAGGTCCTCCAGGTGCTTTTTGACCTCCGGGCTGCCGCCCACCTTGTGGATGAGCTGCTCCGTTCCGGCGTCTGCCAGCATCAAAGGCATCATGTATATCCCTCCGTTTCACGGTTAGCTTGCGCTAACCCTGTGTCTGAAAAAAGCGGTTCTGAAAGGGCTTTCCCGGTCCATAGCGGGCCACGACGGTTAGTCCTCCTTAACCTATGGCACAGTTTAATACCTCAAACCCTCTTTGTCAATAGGGAGAACGAAATTTTTTTACCGCACTTGTAAGTTTGTGAAAATTGTGGTATGCTATTAAAAGTGTATTGGGGAAAGTTGGTGATACTTTTTATGCAGATACTGCGCGCTTCCGAGGACTATTTAGAGACGATGCTGATGATGCAGCAGCAACATGGATATATTCGCTCCATCGACGTGTCCGAGCATCTGGGCGTGACAAAACCCAGCGTGACCTACGCCACCAAACGGCTGCGGGAAAACGGCTATATCACGATGGACAAGGACGGACTCATCACCCTGACGGCCAGCGGTATGGCCATCGCCGAGCGTATGCTGGACCGGCACCACACGCTGACGAAATTCCTGATGGCGTTGGGCATCGACGCCGCTACGGCGGAGACAGATGCCTGCAAGATCGAACACGATATCAGTCAGAAGACCTTTGACGCCATCTGTGCCCACGCAAAGGCGCATTTGTGACATAAAAAAGGCCACCCTATCGGGTGGTCTTTTTGTATGCCCGCCCGCAGAGGCGGGCATTTTCGCGTTTACGCTTCCAACGGCAGGCGGAGGGTAAAGGTGGTGCCCTCCCCCTCACGGCTGTCCAGCGTGACGGTGCCGTGGTGATAAGCCACGGCGTGCTTAACAATGGACAGGCCCAGGCCGGTGCCGCCGGAGGCCTTGGAGTGGCTCTTGTCCACGCGGTAGAAGCGCTCGAAGACGCGGCCCTGGTGCTCCGGCGGGATACCGATGCCGGTATCGGCCACCGTGACCACGGCGTCGGGGCCGTCACGGCCCACGGCGACGGCGACGCTGCCGCCGTCCTTATTGTACTTGATGGCGTTGTCGCAGAGGTTGAAGACCGTCTCGGTCAGCAGGCGGCGGACGCCGGAGACCGTAACGGCCTCGCCGGTGACGGTCATGGTGATCTGGCGCTGCTGCGCGGCGCTCTCCAGCGACTTGACCGTGTCGGTGCAGAGGGAGAGCAGCTCCACCGGCTCGGTGGGCAGGCTGCCGCCCTCGTCCAGCTCAGACAGGCGGAGGATGTCGTTGATCAGCGTCACCAGGCGCTGGGCCTCGCCGCGGATATGGCCCACGAAGCGGGGCACATCGTCAGGCCGGACCATGCCGTTCTCCAGCAGCTCGGCGCTGCCGATGATGCCCTGAAGCGGGGTCTTCAGCTCATGGGAGACGTTGGCGGTGAATTCGCGGCGGTTGCGCTCGGCGTAGGCCTGCTCGGTGACGTCGAAGGTCAGCAGCACCGCGCCCACCACCTCGCCGTCGGCCTGGATACGGGTCATGTCGAACTGGTACTCGCGGCCGTCGCGCTCCATACGGGTCTCGCCGTGGCCGGTGTCCATGGCATCGTGGAGGGCGTGGCTGACGGCGCTGCCGCGCTCCACGGTCAGCAGAGGCTGGCCCACGCAGGCCGCATCGGTGTGGAACACGGCGCAGGCGGCAGGGTTCATGCTGAGGATGGTGCCGCCGTTATCCACCAGTACCAGGCCCTCGGTCATGCTGGCGGTGATCTGTTCAAACTCCTCGGACCGGCGGCGCAGAGAACGCAGCTGATCGTCGATCTGACGCCGCTGGTGCTCCAGTCGGCGCAGCAGGGGCGAAAGCTCCTCGTAGGCGTCGTTTTCCAGGGGGTGCTCCAGGTCCAGGGTGTTCAGGGGGCGGGTGATGCGGCGGGACACGCGGCCGGCCAGAATGCCGGAGAGGATCAGGGCCACGGCGATGACCGCCAGGATGGCGGGGAACATACTCAGAAGCAGCACGCCCATGGTGACGCGGCTGGCGGACAGGCGCAGGACCGTGCCGTCCGGCAGGCGGCGGGCGTAGTAGAGGGTCTTTTCCAGCAGAGTGGCGCTGTAACGGCTGGACTCACCGGTGCCGTTGGTCAGGGCCTGACGGACCTCCTCGCGCTGGGCGTGGTTCTCCATAGCCGCAGCGTCAGCCTTCGTATCATAGAGCACCGTGCCGTCGGCGCGAAGCCAGGTGATGCGGTAATTGTCGGAGTGCAGCTTGGACAGATAGGCCTCGCCGTCGCCGGACTCCATGGCCGCAGCGGCGATGGACAGCTCATCCCGGAGCTGCTGCTCCTGAACATGGCCGAAATAGGTGTACAGTGCGCCCATGATAATGACCAGACTGGCCAGCAGCACCGCAAGCCCCACCGCCACGGTGGAGCGAAATATCTTTTTTGTCATATGGTCTCCTCCCAACGGTAGCCCACGCCGCGGACCGTGGTGATGTGTGCGCCGGCCTTGCCCAGCTTCTGGCGCAGGGTACGGATGTGCATATCCACGGTACGGCTCTCGCCGCAGTAATCCATGCCCCAGACCAGCTCCATCAGCCGATCACGGGTGTAGGCCGTGCCGGGGTGGCTGAGGAACAGGCGCAGCAGCTCATATTCCTTGTAGGTCAGGTCGACGCGTTCGCCGCCGGACAGGACGGTGTGGGCACGGGTATCCAGCGACACCTCGCCGCTGCGGAGGATGGAGCTGTCCCCCTCCGGCTGGCAGCGGCGCAGCACCGCCTTGACCCGGGAGACCAGCTCGATGACGCTGAAGGGCTTGGTCAGATAGTCATCCGCGCCGCCGTCCAGCGCCCGGACGCGGTCATACTCCGCGCCCTTGGCGGTGGCCATAATGACCGGGATGCGGCGCAGGGACGTGGAGGCGCGCATACGACCCAGCAGCTCCGTGCCGTCGATGCCGGGGAGCATCACGTCCAGCACCACCAGGTCGGGCTTTTCGCTTTGCAGGGCCTTCCAGAAGGCGGCGCCGTCGGTAAAGCCCTCGGCCTCCAGCCCGGCGGAGCGCAGGGCATACAGCTCGATATCGCGGATGCTGGCGTCATCCTCTACACACCAGATCATGTGGGGTCCCTCCTTTTGGCTCAAGTGGCCTCGGTCTTGTGCACGCCGGTGACGGAAAACATCACCCACTCGGCGATGTTGGTGGCGTGGTCGCCGATACGTTCATAATACTTGGCGATCATCAGTAAGTCAAGTGTGGCTTCACCGTCATCCACGTCCTTGGTGATACGGTCGATGAGATGGGCCTTGATCCGGTCGAAATAGCCGTCCACCTCATCGTCGGCGGCGATGACCTGCTGGGCCAGGTCCACATCCTGCCGGACATAGGCGTCCACGCTCTCGCTGACCATGCGGATGGTGGCCCGGGCCATATCCCGCAGGGTGTCGCCGGCGCTGAGAGGCCGGCCGGCGCGGCAGAGCAGGATCTCGGCAATATCGTCGGCCTGGTCGCCGATACGCTCCATGTCCGTGATCATCTTCAGGGCAGCGGAGATCTGCCGCAGATCGCCAGCCACCGGCTGCTGCTGAAGCAGGAGCCGCAGGCAGAGGTTCTCGATGTCGCGCTCCTTGCGGTCGATCTCGTGGTCCAGGGGCGCGACCTTCTCCGCCAGGGCGGTATCGCGGTTGGTGAGGGCCTGAGAGGACAGAGCGATGACCTGCTCGCACAGGGCGCCCATCTCGATAAGCTCGCGGTGGAGCTGGGCCAGCTGTTTATCGAATTGACTACGCATTATCCAAACCTCCCGGTGATGTAATCCTCGGTGCGCTTTTCGCTGGGCGTGGAGAACATGGTCTCCGTGTCGCCGTACTCCACCAGCTCGCCCAGCAGGAAGAAGGCGGTGCGGTCCGAGATACGCAGTGCCTGCTGCATATTGTGGGTGACGATGACGATGGTGTAATGCTGCTTCAGCTCCACCGCCAACTCCTCGATACGGGAGGTGGAGATGGGGTCCAGGGCCGAGGTGGGCTCATCCATCAGCAGCACGGTGGGCTCCACCGCCAGGGCGCGGGCGATGCACAGACGCTGCTGCTGGCCGCCGGAGAGGCCCAGGGCATTCTTTTTCAGGCGGTCCTTCACCTCGTCCCAGATGGCGGCACGCCGCAGGGACTGCTCCACCAGCTCGTCCAGCTTGGCTTTGTTGCGGATGCCGTGGGTACGGGGGCCGTAGGCCACGTTGTCGTAGATGCTCATGGGGAAGGGATTTGGCTTTTGAAACACCATGCCCACCTCACGGCGCAGCTGGCTGACGTCCACGCCGGGGGCGTAAATATCCCGTCCCTTGTAGAGCACCTGGCCCTCCACCTTTACGCCGGGGATCAGGTCGTTCATACGGTCCAGCGTTTTAAGAAATGTGGACTTGCCGCAGCCGGAGGGGCCGATGAGGGCAGTAATGCTGTGCTCCGGCACGGATATGGTGACGTGGTGCAGCGCCTGGGTGGGACCGTACCACAGGTTCAGATCGTTTACGGTGATGATATCGCTCATAGGCTCCTCCGTTTCTTGAAGTAACGCCCGGTCAGCATAGCCGCCAGGTTGATGAGCAGAGCCAGCGCCATGAGGATGGCGGCGATGGCGAAGGCCACATCGAACTCGCCCTGCTCCTTGGCATAGACATACAGGGCCACGGACAGTGTGGCGCCGGAGCCCTCCAGCGTGGCACGCAGGCTGTTGTACAGCGTGTGGGCAAAGCCCGCGGTGTACAGCAGGGCCGCCGTCTCGCCCAGGATACGGCCCACGGCCAGAATGCAGCCGGTGAGCACGCCGTCCACACAGCCGGGCAGCACCACCGTGCGGATGGTGCGCCACTTGCCGGCGCCCAGACCGAAGGCCCCCTCCCGGTAGGACTGGGGCACGGTCTTGAGGCTCTCCTGTGTAGTACGCATGATGGTGGGCAGGTTCATAATGACCAGGGTCATGGCGCCGGCGAGAAGGGATTTCTTCATGCCCAGAAGCTGGCAGAAGAACATCTGGCCCACCAGGCCGTAGATAATGGAGGGGATGCCGGACAGCGTCTCGGCGGCGTACTCGATAACGGCCACTACTCTCTTGTTGGCGGCATACTCCGTCAGGTACACGGCGGCGCAGACGCCCAGGGGCAGCACCACCAGCAGCGTGGTCAGCACCGTGCAGACGGTGGTGATGATATCCGGCAGGATACCGATGGAGCCATCCAGATAGCTGGGCTTGGTGCTCAGCAGCTGCCAGCTCAGGTTGGGCACGCCCTTGACGAGCACATAGACGATGAGAAACACCGCCAGCGCGCAGGTAACGGCGGCGCAGAGGACCATCAGGCCCCGCATGGTCCCGCCCCAGATACGGCGGCGGGCAGAGAATTCACGTTTGTCCATGGTCACTTCTCCTTACTGCGCTTGAGGAAGAAATTGAGCGCGGCGTTGATGAGCATGATGAACAGGAACAGCACCAGCGCGATGGAGAACAGCGCCTGACGCTGCAGACCTGCCGCCGCGTAGCCCATCTCGCTGGCCACGGCGGTGGTCAGGAACCGAACGCTCTGGAAGAGAGAGGGCATATTGGGCACGTTGCCGGAGACCATCATCACGGCCATGGCCTCGCCGATGGCGCGGCCTACGCCCAGCACCACCGCGGCGGCGATGCCGCTGCGGGCGGCGGGGACAGACACCTTGAACCATGTTTCCGTCTCCGTGGCGCCCAGCGCCAGAGAGGCGTCCTCGTACTCACGGGGCACCGCCTCCAGGGCCGTCATGGCCACGTTGATAATGGAGGGCAGGATCATGATCGCCAGCACGATGATGGCCGCCAGCAGGCCGGAGCCGTCGGGAATATGGAAGGCCTGACGGATGCCCGGCACCAGCACCAGCATACCCACCAGACCGTAGACCACGGAGGGGACGCCCGCCAGCAGGCTCACCGCGGCGGAGACGGCGGTCTTCAGCTTCGGCGGGGCCATTTTGGCCAGGAACACGGCGGTCATAAAGCCCACGGGCACGCCCAGCAGGATCGCGCCGGCGGTGCCGTAGATACTGGTAAGGATAAAGGGCAGGATGCCGAACTGAGGCTCCGCCGCGTTGGAATTCCACACGGGGCCAAAGAGGAACTTCACAAGGCCGATCTCACGGATAGCGGGGATGCCGGAGACGACAAGGTAGACGGAGATCAGCAGCACGCAGCCCACCGTCACCAGACCCATCAGCAGAAAGAAGCCATGGATGGCGTTCTCCATAAATCGTTTTGCTTTCATATATGCACCTCAGCAGATACGGGGCAAGGCGGCACCCCGCGCGGGGATGTCGCCTGTGTCCGTGCCTTACTTGTTAACCTGCGACTGCCACAGCGCCGGCCTTGGCGATGATGGAAGCTGCGTCGGAGGAAGTGGCGTAGTCAAAGAACGCCTGGGCCGCGGGAGAGAGGGCCTTGCCGTCCACAGTCACCAGCACGAAGGGACGCTGGACCTTATAGCTGCCGTCCTTGACGGTGGCTTCGCCGGGGGTCACGCCGTCCACGTTCAGCGCCTTGACGCTGTCCTTGATGGAGGCCAGGGAAGCATAGCCGATGGCGTCGGGGTTCTGGCTGACGGCGGTGATCACATCACCGGTGGAGGTCAGCTCCTGGCGGTACTGGCACTTGTCCTTGGTGCCGGTGATGGACTCGAAGCCGTCGCGGGTGCCGCTGGCGGCCTCGCGGCCGATGAGGACGACCTCGGCGTCATTGCCGCCCACGTCCTTCCAGTTGGTGATCTCGCCGGTGTACAGCTTGGCGATCTGCTCCACGCTCAGGTCGCTGACGGGGTTGTCGGGGTGGACGATGATGGCGATGCCGTCATAGGCCAGCACGGTCTCCTTCAGGCCGGCGGACTTCTCCTCGTCCTTCAGCGCGCGGGAGGACAGGCCGATGTCGCAGGTGCCCTCCTGCACGGCGGTGATGCCGGAGCCGGAGCCGGTGGGGTTGTAGTTGACGGTGACGCCGTCATTCTGCGCCATGAAGGACTCGCTCAGGGCGCCGATGACCTTCTCCATGGAGGTGGAGCCGTCGGTGGAGACGGTGCCGGTCAGGGCGGCGGGCTGGTCGTCGGTCTTGGTGTCATCGGTCTTGCTCTCGCTGCCGCAGGCCACCAGGCTCAGCGTCAGCAGAGCGGTCAGGACCAGTGCAATGATCTTTTTCATATGTATTACCTCATTTCTTTCGTCGTTTTGGATAACTCCCTTGTACGGTTTTTATTGTAAGTGCCCAATGTAAAGGGAAAAATCCCGCTGGTGTAAAATCCATGTAAAATAAAAACCGGGAAAAGCTTGCGTTCAGCCGTGGAATACGGTACAATGGCCATACAGCAGGCGCAGAAAATGTGCAAAAACGCTGAAAGGAAGGAATAAGGAGTATGAAGAAAAAGCTGCTGTCTTTGCTGCTGGCCCTGGCCATGGTGTTCACCCTGGCGGCCTGCGGCGAAAAGAAACCCGACCCCGGCAAGGACGCCACCGCCACGGAGCCGGTGGTCATCCTGCACACCAACGACGTGCACGGCGCTGTTTCCAACTACGCCAAGGTAGCGGCGCTGGCCAGCCAGTATGAGTCTGAGGGCGCGTATGTGCTGATCCTGGACGCCGGCGACTTCAGTCAGGGCGACACCGCTGTGAGTGTATCTGAGGGTGCAACGGCTGTGGAGCTGATGAACATGGTGGGCTACGACGCTGTGGCGCTGGGCAACCACGAGTTCGACTACGGCTTCGAGGCGCTGAAGAAGAACATGGAGAACGCCCAGTTCCCCGTGCTGGCCGCCAACGTGAAGTACAACGGCGAGCTGGCCTTTGACGACGCGGCCGTGTTCACCACCCCCGGCGGCACCAAGATCGGCGTGTTCGGTCTGGACACCCCGGAGACCGCCACAAAGGCCCACCCTGGCAAGATCCAGGGCGTGACCTTCGCCGGCGGCGAGGAGCTGTATCAGATCGCGCAGGATATGGCGAATATGCTGCGTGAGGACGAGGGCTGCAACTACGTTATCTGCCTGGGCCACCTGGGCATCGACGATGAGACCGCTGCCACCGGCAACCGCTCTATCGACCTGCTGAACAAGGTCACCGGAATCGACGTGTTCATCGACGGTCACTCCCACTCCACTGAGGAGGAGATCGTTGAGAAGACCAACACGGACCGCAAGGTAGGCGACACTATCCTGACCTCTACCGGCACGAAGCTGGAGAACATCGGCGTTGTGACCATCAAGGACAGCACCATCACCACCACGTGCGTGCCCACCGAGGGCATTGAGGTGGCCGCCGACGACGCCATCGCCGCCCGCGCCGCCGCCATCATCGCCGAGATCGAGGCTGACTACGGCACGGTGTTCGCCAAGACCGAGGTGACGCTGAACGGCGAGAAGGACCCCGGCAACCGCACGCAGGAGACCAATCTGGGCGACCTGATCACCGACGCGCTGGTGTGGGGCGCCGAGCAGCAGGGCGAGACTGTTGACGCGGCCATCACCAACGGCGGCGGCATCCGCGCCACCATCGAGGCCGGCGACATCACCAAGAAGGACGTCAACACCGTGCTGCCCTTCGGCAACACCCTGAGCATCATCAAGATCACCGGTACGGAGTTGCTGGAAGTGCTGGAGGCCTCCACCTTCTGCACGCCGGAGGCCATCGGCGGCTTCCCCCAGGTATCCGGCATCGAGTTCACCGTGGACACCACCAAGGGCTATGACCAGGGTGACGAGTATCCCGGCACCACCTACTTCGCCCCCAAGTCCATCAACCGCGTGACCATCAAGACCGTGGGCGGCAAGGACTTTGACCCGGCGGCCACGTACACCATCGCCACCAACGACTTTATGGCCAGCGGCGGCGACACCTACTACCGCTTTGTCAACGCCACCGCCAACTACGACCTGGGCATCCCCATGGATGAGGTGGTCATGGACTACATCACCACCGTGCTGAACGGCACCGTTGCCGCCGACAAGTACGGCGAGCCCGCGGGGCGCATCCACGTGCTCGTTTCCTGACATATCCGCACATAAAAAGGACCGCCTCACGGCGGTCCTTTTTATGTGCGAAAAAACACCCCTCGGCGTGAGCCGAAGGGTGTTTTGTGCATCTGCAATTACTTGCCCATGTTCATCTGCGCAGCGACCTCAGCGGCGAAGTCCTCCTGCTTCTTCTCGATGCCCTCGCCGGTCTGGAAGCGAACGGCATCCACGAACTTGACGCTGCCGCCCAGCTTCTTGGCGGCGTCGGCGATATACTTCTCCACGCTGCCCTGGAAGATGTCGCCGCGGACGAACTCCATCTGCAGCAGGCAGTTCTCCTCGTAGAACTTGTTCATCTTGCCCATGACGATCTTCTCCTTGACGGCCTCGGGCTTGGAGGCCATCTTGGGATCGGTGTCCATCAGGGCCAGCGCGATCTTCTTCTCCTCGGCCAGCACCTCATCGGTGACCTGGGACTTGTCCCAGAAGCGGGGGTTCAGGGCCGCGATCTGCATGGCGACGTTCTTGCCGATCTCGGTGGCGTCGATGCCGCCGTCCACAGCCAGGTTCACCAGCACGCCGATCTTGCCGCCGGCATGGACGTAGCCCACGCTGGTGTTCTCGGAGAAGCGGACGAAGCGGCGGATCTGCAGGTTCTCACCGATGGACATGACCTTCTCGGGCATGGTCTCGGAAACGGTCAGGTCGGAGCCGACATACTTGCAGTTCATCAGGGCATCCACATCGGCGGGATCCTGCTCGGCGATGACCTTGGCGATGTCCTTGACGAAGGCCACGAACAGGTCGCTCTTGGCGCAGAAGTCGGTCTCGCAGTTGACCTCGACCACGACGCCCACGCCGTTCTCGGTCAGGGCATAGGACATACCCTCGGCGGCGATGCGGCCGGCCTTCTTGGCAGCCTTGGCCAGGCCCTTCTCGCGCAGCCACTCGACAGCCTTGTCCATATCGCCGTCGCACTCGACAAGCGCCTTCTTGCAGTCCATCATACCCACGCTGGTCATCTCGCGCAGGGTCTTCACATCAGCAGCAGTAAAAGCCATTTGTATTTCCTCCTGTAAAAGTTGAATTAAAAGGGGCAGGGACACTTCCCTGCCCCGTGCGTTACGCGGTATCTATCGAGTTGGCTTACTCGGCGTCCTTGGCCTCGGCGGCCTCCTCCACCTGCTCGCCCTGACGGCCCTCGATCATGGCGTTGGCCATAACGGAGGCGATCAGCTTGATGGCGCGGATGGCGTCGTCGTTGCCGGGGATGGGGTAATCGATCTCATCGGGATCGCAGTTGGTATCGGCGATAGCCACAACGGGGATGCCCAGACGGTGCGCCTCGGCGATGGCGTTGCGCTCCTTGCGGGTGTCCACGATGAACAGGGCGCCGGGCAGCTTCTTCATTTCCTTCACGCCGCCCAGGTACTTCTCCAGCTTCTCGATCTCGCCCAGGTGCTTGATGACTTCCTTCTTGGGCAGCATATCGAAGGTACCGTCAGCCTGCATGGTCTTCAGCTGGTTCAGACGGTCGATACGGGTACGCATGGTCTTGAAGTTGGTCATCATGCCGCCCAGCCAACGGGCGTTGACATAGTACTGGCCGCAGCGGGCAGCCTCGTCCTTGATGGCCTCCTGGGCCTGCTTCTTGGTACCCACGAACAGCAGGGTCTGGCCGTTCTCGGACAGCTGACGCACGAAAGCATAGGCCTCCTCCAGCTTCTTCACGGTCTTCTGCAGGTCGATGATATAGATGCCGTTGCGCTCCGTGTAGATATAGGGAGCCATCTTGGGGTTCCAGCGGCGGGTCTGGTGACCGAAGTGGACACCTGCCTCCAGCAGGGACTTCATGGATACGACGTTCTGATTTGCCATGTTGGTTTGTTTCTCCTTTTATTTTAGTTTGTACCTCCAGCCTCTTCCGCCCTCCGGCCAACCTTGCGGCACCGACCGAAAGTCTGAAGCTGTGCGGATTTACCGCAATATAATACCACGCGGCACGGCATAATGCAAGAAGTTTTTGCCCGTTTTCCGCAGTTTTTTACTGCTTTTCCCCGGAAATATCCGCAATCAGGGCGGCGGCCAGGCCCTCGATGGCCGCCAGCTGGGGCGCGTGGGCGGCGGAACGGACGGTCACGCTCTCCCCCACCTGCCGCCAGCCCTTCAGGGGCTCCAGCAGGGCGGCCATCTGCCGGGCGGTGACCGGCGCCCAGGTGCCGTTTTCCAGCAGGGCAAAGCCGCGGTTCTGCAGGCCGTGGGAGGCGATGTCCCGCAGGACCTCGTCCATGGTGATAAACACGCCGCCGTTATAGGTAGGTGCGGCAAACACCAGGTGACTGTACTTGAAGGCGTCGGACACCACATAGGAGCTGGGCGTTACGGACACATCGTACATCTTCACCTTTACCCCCTGCTCCACCAGACGGCAGGCCAGGATATTGGCGGCGTTCTCCGTGTTGCCGTATACGGAGGCGTAGGCGATCATCACGCCGCGGACCTCCGGCTCCCAACGGCTCCACAGGTCGTATTTGCCCAGGATATAGCCCAGGTCCTGCCGCCAGGCATGGCCGTGGAGCGGCAGCAGCATACGGATATCCAGTCCAGCGGCCTTTTGCAGCACCGCCTGGACCTGTGCGCCGTACTTGCCCACGATGTTGGTATAATACCGCCGTGCCTCGTCCAGCACCTCCCGGTCGAAGTCCACCTCATCGGCGAACAGGGTACCGTTCAGCGCGCCGAAGCTGCCGAAGGCATCGGCGGACAGCAGCAGCTTGTCCGTCTCGTCATAGGTCATCAGCACCTCCGGCCAGTGGACCATGGGCGCGGCGATAAAGCGCAGGGTATGGCGGCCGGTGCATAGGGTGTCACCCTCCTTCACCACGGTGACGCGGCCGGCCAGCTCCGCGTCGAAGAACTGAGCGATCATGTTCTTGGCGGCGGCACTGCACAGGATGCCCATATCCGGGTACTGCCGGGCCAGGTCGGCCATCTCGGCAGCGTGGTCCGGCTCCATGTGGTGGACCACCAGATAGTCCGGGGCTTTGCCGTTCAGGACGTGGGCCACATTTTCACGGAAGGTGGTACGCACGGCGCTGTCCACCGTGTCGAACAGGACAGTCTTGTCGTCCATCAGGAGATAGCTGTTGAAGCTGACGCCGTCGGGCACGCCGAACACGCCCTCGAACAGGGCCAGACGGCGGCAATCCGCGCCCACCCAGGTGTAGTCGTCGTTGACTTTTCTGATGCAATACATGGTCATTCATCCTTTCCATGATCTTTTCAGGGGTATTATAGCAGTATTGTCAAGCTTTTTCCAGCACCGAAATGCGAAAAACAGCGCCCTGCCTTCGGCAGAGCGCTGTATGTGCACAAGATTTACGCCTTCTTGGCGATCTCGCACAGGGCGGTAAACGCCACGGGATCGCTGATGGCCATCTCGGACAGCATCTTGCGGTTGATCTGGATGCCGGCGACCTTCAGACCGTGCATGAAGGTGGAGTAGTTCAGACCGTTGGGCTTCACAGCGGCGGAGATACGGGTGATCCACAGCTGGCGGAAGTCACGCTTCTTCAGGCGACGGCCCACATAGGCGTAGGTCAGAGACTTCATGACCTGCTCATTGGCCATCTTGAAATGCTTGGACTTGGCGCCCCAGTAGCCCTTAGCCAGCTTCAGCGTCTTGTTTCTTCTTTTACGCGCCATCATTGCGCCTTTAACACGTGCCATATTCTAATTGCCTCCTATTCTAACGAAAACGTATCTTATTTGTAGGGGATCATCTTGCGGATGGTCGCCTCGGTGGTGCAGTCAGCATAGGTGGTGCTGCGCAGACGACGGCGCGCCATCTCGCGGCCGCGGAAGCGAACGGAGACTTTGACGCGGTTGCCGTCGGACAGGAACTTCTGCGCGTTCTTCAGCTTGGTGTTGAAGTCGCCCACGTCGATGCCCGGAGACATACGGATCTCCTTGATCTCGACAACGTGCTGGTTCTTTCTGGCTTCCTTCTCGCGCTTGCTCTGCTCGAACTTGTACTTGCCGTAGTTCATCAGCTTGCACACCGGAGGCGTTGCCTGCGGAGAGATCTTTACCAGATCCAGGCCCTGCTCCTCTGCGGTACGCAGCGCCTCCTCGCCGGACACGATGCCCAGCTGCTCGCCATTCTCGCCGATCAGTCGGATCTCCTTGTCGGTGATCTCCTCGTTCAGTTGATGCTGTACCTTGCTAATACCGAAGCACCTCCAATCCAAAATAAAAACGCGGACGCTCCGGGCATCCGCGAAACAACACAAACAGCCCTTTCGGGCGCTTGTATGACGCTGTTGACCTCTTTGCCGTTGCTGGAGGTGAGGCGGATGCACCGACCTTCTTTGTTTTCTCGGATATTTTATACTATCCCGGCGTGTTTGTCAACGGCTTTTTCCAGAATTTTTTTACATATTTTCTGCGGCGGCGGTGAAACTATGGTTGTACCTGAGGTACAAAGGGTACAGAAAATGGAGGTATATCTCATGGATAACACGAAGAACACCAAAAACACCAAGAACACCAACACCACCGACAACACGGAAAACACCAATACCAAGAACGCCAAGAACGCGAAAAACTGCAAATAACTTCTTCATGTCTTCGTATAAAGGGAGGGGCCGGACGGCCCCTCCCTTTATATCCATCAATGCTCCGTCTTGCCCAGATACTCCTCCAGTGTGATATCCCGGTTGAAGATCTCCTGTGCCGCGTCCTTGCCCACATAGCGGTAGTGCCACGGCTCATAGATGATACCGGTGATATCGGTCTTTCCGTTGGGGTAGCGGTGGATGAAGCCGTACCGCCAGGAATTGGCCATAAGCCACTTCTGGGTCTCCGTGCTCTCCTGAGCAGAGGTCAGGTCCTGCATATTGGCGTCCACCAGGTCCACCGCCAGGCCCAGCTGATGCTCGCTGGTGCCGGGGATGGCCACGGCCTTGGCCGCCTCGGTTTTGGCCTCCTCTTCACTCATGCCGCTGCTGATGAGCCGCTGCACCTTGTTGTCGTACAGGCTCTGCTGCGTCTCCTGCGCGCGGTAACTGGAGCAGTTGACCGGGCTGTAGCCCGCCGCCTTGCAGGCGTTGATCATCTCCATATACGCCTCATAGCAGCGGCTGTCCACCCGGTGGCCGTCATCCAGTGTCACCAGGTCCACCGTCCAGTCATCGGGCAGGGGGTTCCAGGGGTTCACCAGTGTCAGCAGCTCGTCGTCCACGATGACGTTATCCGGTGTCGTAGTGTCGCCTACATTGTCCACGGACTGATTCGTGTTCTGGGCGTCGTCCGCCGGAGTATCGTCCTTTTTGCAGCCCTTGATGATGAATATCGCACCCACGATGATGCCGGCCAGCAACACGGCGGCGATGATGCGGTTCCGCATGGCCTCCCGGTAGCGCTTCTGCCGGCGGCGTTCTCTTTCGTAATCCATTCTGTTACCTCAATTCCTCGGGGTATGCCCCCGTCTCGTGCAGTTTGCTGAGCGCCTGCGCCACCCGGGCGCGGTCCTCATGATACGTCATGCCGAACCAGCGGTCCGCCGACTTCAGCACGCTGACACGCAGCTCTCCCGCCGCCAGCAGGTCGCCCACCATGGTGGGCAGCAGGCACTCGGCCTTCACCGACTGCCCCGCCTCGCTGCGGAGGAAGTCGTGGAAATACGTCTCCAACGCGTCGAAGACGGAGGGGGCAAAGCCCCAGAAGTTCATGGACACCACCGTGTCGCCGTCCAGCACCGCTCCGGTATCCTCGTCCCGGATGACGCCGTCCTGCAGCAGGGCGATCTTCAGCGTCTCGCGGATGTCGCTGAGATACCCGTCCTTCACATGGCACACACCCCGGGACACGGTGCCGTGGGCAGTGACGGTGTTCTTCAGCAGATAGCCCACCATGGTGGCCGCGCCCGCCTCCGGCAGGCGCTGCAGCTCCGCATATATGGTGCGGTAAGCGTCCGCGCCGTAGAAATCGTCGGCGTTGATGACGCAGAAGGGCTCGTGTACGATATCGCGGGTACACAGCACCGCGTGGGCCGTGCCGAAGGGCTTTGTCCGCCCCGCCGGCTTTGTATACCACGCCGGCAGTGTCGTGTCGTCCTGATAGGCGTAACGGACCTCCACAGGCCGCCCGTCCGCCGTGTGCAGCCGGGACGCCATATTGCCGCACAGGCGCTCCATCAGCTCCCGCATATCCGGCTTGATGATGAACACGACCTTGTCAAAGCCCGCCCGCACCGCGTCGTACACACCGTACTCCATCAGTATCTCTCCGTGGGGCCCCACGCCGTCGGTCTGCTTGCTGCCGCCGTAGCGGGAACCGATCCCCGCCGCCATGATGACCAGCGCTGCGTGCATAGTCTTTCCTCCTTGATTTTTCATAGCTACCATCATACCACGGATGGCAAAAAAAACAAGCGCATTTCAAGCGTCTTAATAGAAAGTTAAAGCATTTGGAAGAAAATACCCGGGAACTACTGGATTTTTCCTTTTCCGCCGTGTATAATGATTTTTTGCGGCCAGCTGCCGCGTGAGATGAGAGAAATAGAGTCATAAGGAGAGAACCGCCATGTCCGCCACGCAAAAAGTCATGGGCCATGTGTACGCCATTTTCACCATTCTGGTGTGGGGCAGCTGCTTCGTGCTGACCAAGCAGATGCTCACCGCCTATACCGCTATCCAGATCATCCCCCTGCGGATGGGCCTGGCCTATATCACGCTGTGGGCGCTGCGGCCCAAGACTCTGAAGCTCCCCTGGAGGGACGAGCTGATGTTCATCCTCATCGGCGTTACCGGCGGCAGCTTCTACTTCTTCCTGCAGAATACAGCGCTGACCTACACCTTCGCCGCCAATGTCAGCATCATCATCGCCCTGTCCCCCATCCTGACGGTCATTTTGGCCCAGCTGTTCTCCCGCAATGGCGAGCGCCTGGGCAAGTTCGTGTACATCGGCGCGGTCATCGCCATCGCCGGTGTGGTGCTGGTGGTGCTCAACGGCCAGCTGACCTTCCACCTGAACCCTCTGGGCGACCTGATCGCCCTGGCCGCCGCCCTCATGTGGGCCGTGTACTCCATCCTTATTAAGAAATACACCGAGCAGTACGACAACTTCCTGGTCACCCGCCGGGTCATGCTGTGGGCCTTCATCACCGCCGTACCGCTGATGCTGCTGACGGACGGTATGCCCGACCTGCACCCCCTGTTCACCCAGACCAACGTCCTGCTGAGTTGGCTGTTCCTGGGCGTGTTCGGCAACGCCGTATGCTTCGCCATCTGGAACATCGCCTTCCAGCGGCTGGGCGTGGTCATCACCAACAACTATCTGTACGCCTCCCCCTTCGTGACGCTGGTGGTGGGCTACCTGCTGCTGGACGAGCAGATCACGGTGATGAGCGTCATCGGTGCGGTGCTGATCACCGTAGGCGTCATCGTGGCGCTGAAAAAGCCCAAGGAGAGCACTTGACCTCTATATGAAAAAGTTGTGTGCCGCACAGCGTCACACAACTTTTTTCTTGCTATTTTTTCCCGTTTTTAGTATACTTACAGTAGGTACAACACCGTAAAGGAGGGCTCCCCATGCGACAGATATGTACATCCCGCAAGGTCTGGCTTCCCATTCTGCTGCTGTTCACCGCCGTATTCATTTTCGCCTGCTGGGACAGGGGCGTGTCCATCGACTTCGACGGCACCGGCCTGTACCATGCCAGCCCGCTCGATTCTGCCATCGAGACCGTTCCCGTTTCCTTCCACGGCCAGCTGCGCAAGAACGTTTACACCGGCAGCTGCGACATACCCGGTGTGCTCCAGTGTGACGACCTCTGCGTCATCTTCCGCGGCGACGAGAGCACCGATGTCTACTGCCGCGACCAAGCCTACTCCGAACCCACGCCCATCCACAGCATCACCCTTGACCGGACACAGCGCTGCGCCGAGATCCGCCTGTGGAGCGAATATACCGTGGAGGGCGACCGCGTCCTCGCCACCTTTGACCCGCTCATGCACCCCACCCTCACCGTCACCGAGTGAGACAGTCCCCCATAACGCACCGCATCCCCCGGCACACGCCGGGGGATGCGCTTTTTCTGTTGTTCATCTTCTCCCCAGCCGGCTGAACCACCAGAAGGTCAGCGGCCAGACGCACCCGGCGAACAGCACCACCAGCAGGTAGCGGATGCCCCCGGCGATGGCGACGCTGCCGCCCAGCAGGGCGATCAGCGGGGCCTTCAGCCCGGAGCGTATGGCCAGCAGACACCCAAAGCCCACTGCCAGCTTGATGAGCTGCGCCCACCACACCGCCTGTGTCTCGAACCGTATGTGCTTCCGGTCGGCGATGTTGGACACCAGCATGCCCACCGTGGCGCCCAGCAGCTTCCAGCCGTTCTCCAGCGCGCTGACGTAGTTGGCGGTGTCCTCGGCAGCGGCACCGGTGTCCCCCCGCAGGTACAGATACCCCACGAAGGCCCCGCTGCACACCACCATAGCCAGTATGGTGTACGTCAGCACCACCGGCCGCCGGTCGGCCTCCTCCATCAGCGGATAGACCACCAGCACCAGCACCGCCGCGATCAGGAACGACACGCCCACATCCAGCGGCGTGTGGACACCCAGATACATCCGGCTGAACGCGATGAGCACCGTCAGCACGACCAGCACCACCCGCAGCCAGCCGCGGCGAGTATACCGGGCGATGCCGCCATAGGTAGCCACGGCGTTCTGTGTGTGACCGCTGGGGAAGGAATACCCCGTGGCCTCCGCCCGGGCAGACTCCACAATGGTGAAATTCGGGTCCTTTATCCACGGCCGGGGCACGCAGCAGAGTATTTTCAGGAATTGATTGATGACCGTGCCAAAGAAGCCCACGATCATCAGGTAATAGCCCTCGCGCTTGCTGACGCACCAGAACACCGTCACGGCGATGACCATGAAGAACAGCTCGCCGCCCAGCAGCGTGATGACCGACATGATCTTATCCAGCGCAGGCGTGCGGATGCTCTCCAGCGCGTACAAAACTCCCATAAAGTCTCCCTCCTTTATGTTCTTCCGCTATTCTACTACACTTTTCTCCGCCGTGCAAGTGCAAGCGTTGACGGCACCGCGGCACCGTGCTATACTGTGAAAAAACGCAAGGAGGCCCCGCCATGAAGCCTGAAGAGCTGCTCTCCGTCCTGCACACCGCCAACCATCTGAAGGACACCACCCGCCACTGCTGGACGCCTGGGAACCGTCACGAGAGCGTGGCCGACCACAGCTGGCGGCTGGCGCTGGCGGCCTTCTTCCTCCGGGACGAGTTCCCGGATACGGATATGGACAAGGTCATTAAAATGTGCCTGATCCACGACCTGGGCGAGTGCTTTACCGGCGATATCCCCAGCTTTCTGAAAACCGACGCCGACACAGCGAAGGAGGACGCCCTCCTGATCCAATGGGTGGAGACGCTGCCCCAGCCTTACCGCACGGAGATGGCCGCCCTGTACGCGGAGATGGATGCGCTGGAGACGCCGGAGGCCCGGCTCTACAAGGCTCTGGACAAGCTGGAGGCCGTCATCGCCCACAACGAGTCCCCCATCTCCTCCTGGCTGCCCCGGGAGTACGACCTGAACCTGACCTACGCCGACGAACACGTGGCATTCTCCCCGTACCTCACGGCGCTTCGCGCCGCCATCCGGCGGGAGACGGAGGCAAAGATAGAAAAAGGCGAATAAAAAGCTTCCCGGCATTTGCCGGGAAGCTTTTTATTCACCCGCTGCCGCCAGCAGCGCATCGGACAGCCTCGCGTACTCCTCCAGGCCCAGGGCCTCGCCCCGCACGGTGGGGGACAGGCCGCAGCCGGCGACGATGGCCGCCAGCTGCTCCTTAGGCAGCTGCCAGCCGGTCTGCAGGCTGTTCACCAGCGTCTTGCGCCGCAGGGCAAAGCCCGCGCGCACCGTCCGCCAGAAGGCCTCTTCGCTCCGCACCTGTACCGGCGGGGCCTTTCTTGTAACGCAGCGCACCACGGCGGATGTCACCTTGGGCGGCGGCATGAAGCAGCTGTTGGGCACCTCGAACAGCAGTTCCGGCACGGTGTAGTACTGCATCAGCAGGGAAAACGCGCCGTAATCCGCCGTGCCCGGCTTCGCGCAGATCCGCAGGGCTACCTCTTTTTGAATGAGCACCGTCAGCTGCCGGAAACACCCGGCCCGGACACAGGCCGTGAGAAACGGTGTGGTGATGTTGTAGGGCAGGTTGGCGCACAGCACCGCCGGCAAGCCCGGAAACTTCTCCGCCGTCACCGCCGCCAGGTCCAGCGCCATCACGTCGCCCTCGATCAGGGTGAAGTTGTCATAGTCCGCCATAGTCTCCGCCAGCACCGGCGGCAGGCGCTTGTCCAGCTCCACCGACACCACCTTTTCCGCCCGCCGGGCCAGCTGCACCGTCAGTGCGCCGATGCCGGGGCCTACCTCCAGCACGCCGCAGCCGGGAACGCAGCCCGCCGCGGCGATATCCTCCGCCACGTCGCCCCGGATGAGAAAGTTCTGTCCCAGCGCCTTGGCAAAGTGAAAGCCGTGCCGCGCCAGCAGTGCCTGTATATCGTTCCGATCGCACAGATCCATCGTGTTTCTCCTTCACTGCATATTGCCGCCATTGTACCACCTTTTCCCCACCCGCGCAACGAAAAGCCGGAAAAAGTTTGTCTTTCTCCGTGCCGCGTCCCCCAAAACTTGACAAAATTGGAAGATAGTGCTATACTCCACGGGTATTGCTAATCGGTAACAAAAGTTACAAATTGTTTCAATTTTTATTGTCCGCCCTGTTTGAACACCTCCCGGGGCGGCTATACTGCGAGGTACTATGGAACAAACAGCCGTCACACAACCGAAGCGCTTGCGGCCGAAAAAGCCGCGGCGCCGCATCACGCCGGCCACGGTGTGCCAGGCCATCCACGATGTGCCCTACATCGTGGCTCGGGCCCTGATCCGCGCCGTGCGCGCCGTGGGCCACTGCTTTGCCTGGACCTGGGACGCCATCGCTTCCGACGTCAGGGCCAACTGGCGCGCCTTCTGCTGCGGACGGCTGGTGACCGGCTGCCGTGACGCCCTGCGTTCCCCGGCCCTGCGGGAGGTGCACCACATCATGCGCGATCATCCCTCTATCCGCGCCATCACCATGATCGCCGCCACGGCGGTGATCTTCGCCGCCGCCGTTATGGCGGAGCCGGTACGCACCATGGACGCCATCTGCATCGTGGTGGACGGCGACGGTCCCCACGTACTGGACGAGCGCAGCGAGGAGCGCACCTATGACGATCTGCTGCTGCGCCGCAGCCTGGGCGACAAGTCCATGCAGTTGCTGCTGGAGCCAGGCCGCACCGTCACCATCACCCACGGCGACGACACACACACCCTCACCACCGAAGCCGAGCGCCTGTCCTCCCTGCTGCGGCGCAGCGGCATCCGTCTGGGTGAGGACGAGATGGTGGAGCTGAATGTCGCCGGCGAGGACCCCGCCATCCGCATCAGCGATACGCTGACCTACCAGCACTATGTCACTGTGGAGACGGACTACAAGATCCTTCGCTCACCGGACCCCCTGATGGACAAGGGCACCGAGGAGATCATCCGCAAGGGTATCCCCGGCCAGATCGTGGAGACGTATGAGGACACTGTGGTCAGCGGTGAGGTAGTATCTACCAAGTATATCGGTGCCAGCCACGACACCTCACACGCGGAGCTGGTGCGCTACGGCACCCGCGTCTACGAGGTGGAGGAGGGCGACACCATCGAAAAAGACTTCCCCAACGAGGTGGGCGAGGGCGGCTACCTGCTGTTCGCCTCCGGCGACACCATGACCTATAACAAGGTGATGCTCTGCTCCTCCACCGCCTACTACAGCGGCGGCGACGGCGGCGCGGCCTGGACCACGGCGGTGGGTGCCGCGGTGGGCGTGGGCACCGTGGCCGTAGACCCCAAGGTGATCCCCTACTACACCAAAATGTTCATCCAGACCACTAACGGCCGCCGTGTCTACGGCATGGGCACCGCCCTGGACTGCGGCGGCGCCGTCAAGGGCAACATCGTGGACCTGTGGTTCCCCACCAAGGCGGACTGCTACTCCTGGGGCCGCCGAAACGTCACCGTGTATATTCTGGATAAAAAGGCAAGCTAAGAGCATGGCCCCGGCGGGGCCATGCTCTTTCTTTACCCGCAGCCCCCGGTGTGAGCCGGGGGCCGCTTTTTTATTCTCCGTAGTGCACGTGCAGCAGCGCGTGACACTTTTCCTCGCCGTACTCCCTGAGTAAAGACGTGACGATGGGGTTTTTCTCCGCCCGCTTGAACATAGCGGAGGCATCGGCAGCATACAGTCCCTCGCCCCGCTTCTTCTTCACGTTGCTCAGCCCATAGGGCTGTCCCGCGCCGCCCACGCAGCCGCCCTGACAGGTCATGACCTCTATCAGGTGGTAGAAGCACTTGCCCGCTTCGATATCCGCGATCAGCTCCTTGGCGTGGATCAGCCCGTTGACCACGGCGATACGCAGCTCCTGCCCGTCCACGTTCAGTTCCACATGGCGGATGGATCCGTCTCCCCGCAGATCGGTGACACGGACGGCCCGCAGCGCATTCTTGCTCTTGTCCGGCAGGCAGTGACGCACCACTGCCTCGGCCACACCGCCGGTGACGCCGTAAATCACCGCCGCGCCGCTGCCCAAACCGAAGGGCAGGTCCGGAGACTCCAGCTCCAGCTCGTCCAGCTGCACGCCCGTCTCACGCATCATGTCCACCAGCTCCCGGGTAGTCAGCACCAGATCCACATCCGGCCGACCGTTATGGACGAACTCCGGCCGCGCCGCCTCCATCTTCTTGGCAGTGCAGGGCATAATGGCGATGTTGTAGGTAGTCCGCCCGTCGGCGGCATCTTTTTCGGCGTATTTGTCACGGATGACCGCCGCGAACATCTCCATGGGCGATTTGCAGGTGGAGATATGCTTCAGATACTTAGGGGCGTTGAACTCCAGATACCGCACCCAGGCGGGACAGCAGCTGGTGAACATGGGGAACGGCCCGCCGTTTTTCAGCCGCTGCAAAAACTCCTCCGCCTCCAGTATGGTGGTCATATCCGCGCCGAAGTTGGTGTCGTACACCTCGTCCACACCCATGAGCTTCAGCGCCGTGGTCATCTTGTCAATGACATTCACGCCTGCCGGAATGCCAAAGGCCTCACCCACCGCCACACGGACGGCCGGCGCGATCTGCACCACCACACGCTTCTTCGGGTCGTGGATGGCCGCCCACGCGGTGCCGATCTGATCGTTAACGGTGATAGCGCCGGTGGTGCACACGGCGGCGCACTGGCCGCAGCCCACGCACTTCGTCTCGCCCAGCTTTTTGTCAAAGGCCGGCATCACCTGCAGCTCGCTGCCCCGGAAGGCAAAGTTCAGAATGCCCTGTCCCTGCAGTTCCTCGCACACCCGCACGCAGTCGCCGCACAGGATGCACTTGTTGGGGTCCCGGAACACCGCGTAGCTGGTGTAATCCTTCTCGTACCGGGGCTTATTGTTGGGGAAACGGATATGCCGCACGCCAAAGCGCTGGGCCAGCTCCTGCAATCGGCAGTTGCCGCTTTTGGCACAGGTAGTGCAGGAGCAGTCATGGGCCGCCAGCAGCAGCTCCAGTATCATCCGCCGGTGCCTCAGCAGCCGGGCGGTGTTGGTCCTGATCTCCATGCCGTCCCGGGGCTCCATGGAGCAGGAGGCGTCGATCTTCCCGGTCTTTACGTCCTCCACGATGCACATACGGCACGCGCCGTGAACGGACAGGTCGGAGTAATAGCAGAACGTGGGGATGTCGATACCCGCCTTGCGGATGACCGCCAGCACGTTGCGCTCGCCGTCAAAGGGCACCCGCTGCCCGTCGATGACCATAATTCCCTTTGCCATGGCTCACTCCTCCTCAATGGCGTCGATCGCGCCGAAGGGGCACGCGCCCCAGCAAGCGCCGCAGTGGATGCACTTCTCGTTGTCAATGACGTAGGGCATACGGGGCTGCCCGGAGATGGCCTCCATGGGACAGTTCCGCGCGCACTTGCCGCAGCCCTTGCACAGCTCCGGTTTGATCTCCAACCGGCGTTTGCGCCCGTTGCAGATGGGACAGTGGTGATCCACCACATGGCGCAGATAATCCTGCCGGAAGTTCCGCAGGGTGGACATCACCGGCTTGCAGGCCGTCTGCCCCAGGCCGCACAGGGCTGTGTCCGTGATGGTATCGCTAAGAGACTCCAGCAGATCCAGATCGGCCAGACTCCCCTCGTTATTGATGATGCGCTCCAGCGTCTCCAGCATACGCTTTGTGCCCTCCCGGCAGGGGGTGCACTTACCGCAGCTCTCGTTCTGGGTAAAGTGCATAAAGAACCGTGCCACCTCCACCATGCAGGTGTCCTCGTCCATGACCACCAGGCCGCCGGAGCCGATAATGGCCCCCAGCTTCTTCAGCGAGTCGAAGTCCATAGGGTAGTCCAGATGCTCCTCGGTCAGACATCCGCCGGAAGGCCCGCCGATCTGCACGGCCTTGAACTTCTTTCCGTTCGGTATGCCGCCGCCGATGTCGTAGATGATCTCCCGCAGGGTGGCGCCCATAGGCACCTCCACCAGTCCTGTGTTCACCACGTTGCCCGTCAAAGCAAATGTCTTGGTGCCGGCGCTGCCCTCGGTGCCGATGCCCCGATACCACGCCGCGCCCTTGTTGATGATGTTCGGCACGTTGGCGAACGTCTCCACATTGTTCAGCACCGTGGGCTTTCCCCACAGTCCCTGGTCTACCGTCCGGGGCGGCTTTACCCGGGGCATACCCCGCTTACCCTCGATAGAGGCGGTCAGGGCGCTGCCCTCACCGCAGACGAAGGCGCCGGCGCCGCGGTTGATGTGGATATGGAAGCTGAACCCGCTGCCCATGATGTCGTCGCCCAGCAGTCCGGCCGCCGCAGCCTTGTCGATGGCCACCTGCAAACGCTTCACCGCCAGCGGATACTCGGCGCGGACGTAGATGTAGCCCTCCGTGGCCCCGGTGGCTGCGCCGGCGATCATCATGCCCTCCAGCACGGAATGGGGATTGCCCTCCATGATGGAGCGGTCCATGAAAGCGCCCGGGTCGCCCTCGTCGCCGTTGCAGACGATGTACTTCACCGGTTCCTCTATGTGCCGGCGCACACTCTCCCACTTGTGTCCGGCGGGAAACCCGCCGCCGCCCCGGCCCCGCAGACCGGAGTCGGAGATCTCCCTGCAGATCGCCGCGCCATCCATGTCGAACAGCGCCTTTTCAAAGGCGATGTACCCGCCCTTGGCAATGTATTCCTCCAGATTTTCCGCGTCACTGGTGCCGCAGCTGGCCAGCACCACCCGGTGCTGCTTCTTGTAAAAGGGGATATCCTCCTGCCGGGGATAGGACACGCCGTCCTGGTGATAGGTCAGCCGTTCGATGACCTCGCCGCCCAGCAGCGTTCTCTCCACGATCTCGCGGCAATCCTCCGGCTTCACGCGGACATACATCACACCCAGCGGCTCGATATGCACCAGCGGTCCCATCTCGCAGAAGCCGTGGCAGCCACTCATCTTGATGTGCAGGCTCTTCTCCGCGTCACCGTGGTGGGTCAGGCCCACATACACCTGCAGTCCCCGCTGGGCACACTCCTCCCGCAGGTTCTCATACACCTTCATGGACCCGCTGGCGATACAGCCCGTACCGGCACAGATCAGCACGTTCAGGGATGATCTGCTCCGTTCCAGCGCCTCCGCCGCCTGCTGGTGCATGGCGCGGAAGCCCTCCCGTGTCAGCTTGCTCATTCCGCCGCCTCCTTTCCGCGAATGGCCTCCAACTCCGCCAGCGCCGTCTCCGGCGTCATCTTGGCGTACACCTCGCCGTCAACCGTCATCACCGGTGCCAGACCGCAGGCACCCAGACAGGCCACCGTCTCCAGCGTAAATACGCCGTCGGCGCTGGTCCTGCGCTTGCCGTCCAGCTTCAGGTACTCATAGATCGCGTCGTAGATAGGCCCGGACTTCCGCACATGACAGGCCGTGCCGTCACAGACCTTGATGATGTGCTTTCCTTTGGGTTCCAGCGAGAAATTCTCATAAAACGTGGCCACGCTGTACACCCGTGAGACGCTGATGTGCAGCATATCCGCCACCAGTTCCATATTCTCCTGGCTCAGGTAGTTCTCCGATGCCTGTATCTCCTGCAAAATGGCGATGAGCTTCGCGCTGTCGCAGTCGTGGGCCCGGACGATGGCCACCGTTTTCTCCTGTTCCGATCTCATGCTCTCTCCTCCTAAAACGTGTTGAGCGCCGTGTCGCTTTGCCTGTTAATTTTCTAACACTCCACCCGTACTGTACCATAGGCCCGCCCGCCTTGCAACAGCAAAAGAGGGAAACTTCTCGCCGTGCGAACTTTTCTCCACCCTGCACAAAAACGTCCCCACTTTTTTGCCTTAAACGGCAAAAAGCAAGGGGGCATAACTTTTTTTCATGGCTTCGACAGCATAAGTGCCCCCCGCAGGCCCATGGGCCTGCGGGGGGCACTCTCTGTTTACATGATACCGGACTTTTCCTTGCTGGCAGCGATAGCCGCGTTCAGTCTTCGGGCCGGGTAATATACCAGCAGGCCGAACACCGTGAACAGCGCGCACATGCCCAGCAGCACCAGCGCGCAGCGCAGGTATGTGTCGCCGTACATACCGCCCACCGTCTCCCGGATCATATCCATGCCGTAGTGGAAGGGCATGAAGGGATACAGTGTCTGGAACAGCTGCGGCAGCACGTGCACTGGGTACGAACCGCCGGACCCGGCCACCTGAATGACCATGATAATGACCGACAGCGCCATACCCACGTTGTCCAGGGCGTACACCAGCGCGTAGTTCATGCTGGCGAAGTTCAGCGAGCACAGGCAGCAGGCCAGCACGAACAGCGCCGGCTCCGCCGTCTCCATCCCCACGAAGTACAGGCACCCGAAGGCCGTCACCAGCGCCTGGGCCATGGCCATCAGGAAGAAAGTGAGAAACCGCCCGAAATACCGCTCCACGGCCCGGCACCCGGCAAACTCCGGCTGGGTCACCGGTACCTTCAGCATCACGGCGGTCAGCAGGCTGCCCACAAACAGCGCCAGCATGACGTAGTAGGGCGACATGGCCGCGCCGTAGTCCTTGATCTCATAGATGATCTCCGTGTTCAGCTGCACCGGCGAGCTGAGGTAGTCGGCCATGCTTTCGGCATCGCTGCTCTCCATCAGCTCCGTAAAGCGCTTGAAGGCTTCGCTCTCCGTCACCCGGCGCACATCGTCCTCGATGTCCGCCAGATACGTCTCCACCGTGTTGGCCAGGGTGATGCCCGCGTCCAGCGTAGGCTGTACGGTGGTCATGGCATCGGCGTAGCTGTCCAGCGTGCCGGACACCTCCCCAAGGCTGCCGCCCACGGCCCCCAGCAGCTGCTGGACGGACCGCAGCGTGGTCTGGGCCTGGGCCCCGGTGGTGTGCAGGTATTCGTTGACCTCCTTATTGGTCTGCACCGCCGCCGCCAGCAGCTCCTGCCGCACCTGATGCAGCATATCCAGCACCGGTCCCTGCAGGGCCGACGGCTCCAGCGTATCCACCAGCGCGTCCAGCGCCTCCAGATCGGCGATAGCCGTCTCCAGCTGCGCCTTCAGGGCCTCGTCCTCGGCGGCCGCCAGCTGGTCCTCCAGTGCGGCGATGGCCGCCTGTATCTTCCGGTGCAGGTCCGCCTTCAGCGCTTCGTCGGCGGCAGAGGTATCCATACTCCGCAGGGCATCCTCGATGTCGCCCAGTACCTTATCCGTGTTGTTCAGCACCGTCAGCAGGTCGCTGTACGCCGTGTCCGCCGCGCTCAGGCCCGTGCTGATAAGCTGCACCGTGCTGCCCGCCGCCGCGTCGGCATCCTCCACCGTTCCCCGTGCGTCCGCGATGGTCACGGACGCCGCGGTCAGCAGCCCATCCGCCCCGTTCATCACGTCCTTCAGCGACAGCAGCACCTTCTGCAGCTGCGCCATCTCCTGCCGCGCACCGGTCAGCTTATCCATAATGCCGTCCGCCAGCGCCTCCGAGTCCAGCCCCATGGCCTTGAACACGGAGCCCGCCGTGGTCAGCGCCTCGGCAGCCTTGCCTATGACCGTGGTGTTGATCTGCTCCTGCACGGCGGTCTTGGCCTTGCTGGTGATCTTGGGGGCGATGGCGTTCTTCTTCTCGTTCTCGTAATACTGTATTTGCGGGTGGCGCAGATCGCCGGACAGAATACTCACAAAATCCTCGGTAAATTCCTCCGGCACGATCAACGCCGCGTAGTAGTCGCCGGACTCCACCCCGTCCAGGGCCTCCGCCCGGCTGTCCACGAACACCCAGCCCATCTGGTCGTTGCTCTCCAGTCCCTGCAGCACCAGCGCGCCGATGTTCACCTCCAGACCCAGCACCTCGCAGCCCGCGTCCTCGCTGGCCACCGCCACGCTGATGCGGCTGGTGGACGCCGTGCCGTAGGGGTCCCAGTTGGACAGGATGTTGAACCAGGCGTACAGGCACGGTACCAGGCACAATCCCAGCAGCACCACCACCGCCACCACACTGGCCGTCAGCCGCCGCCAGTCGGCGCGAAAGATATTCCAGATGTTCTTCATCGGTCCACCTGCCCTTCCCGGCTCTCCGCCGCACCGCGCCGCAGATCGTCGGACAGCCCCTGTATCGCCCGGGTCAGCGCGTCCAGATCGGACGCCAGCTTCTCCGGGTCGTCCAGCAGCCGTTCCAGCACCCGCGCGCCGCTGTATACCGGCGCGGCAGGCGTCGGCGCGTTGTCTGCCTGCGGCGCTCCGCCGTGCACCTCCCGCAGTATCTCGTCCACGGAATATGCCTCCGGCTCCGGCGCTGCCGGTGCCTTTGTGACCGGTGTCTCCTCCGCAGGTGCCGGGGATATCTCCTCTGCCGCCGGCGTCTCCTCCGGCGCAGGTGCCGCTTCCGCCGCCGTTGCCTCCGTCTCCGGCGTCTCCTGTTCCTCCCGGGTGCCGTGGCGCAGCAGCAGACCCATCCGTGGCACCTTGGGCAGCTCCGGCAGCTCCAGCAGTGTGCCCAGACTCTCCTGCTCCATCTGGGTGATGTTCTCCAGCTTCTTTTGCAGCTCATAGTCCGCGTACTCCACGGCGATCAGATATGCCGCCACTGCGAACATGGACAGTATCCACAGCATCAGGGTGAACACCTTGTTCCCCTCCGCCAGAAACATCAGCAGCATCAGACCCAGCGTCACCGCCAGCAGCATCCGCATACCGACGCGTATGCGCCGCCGGTTGTTCCGGTGCAGGGTGCTGACCTCCTCCAGCAGGCGGTCATACAACTCCTGATAGTCCCGTTCTTTTGTCATCGGTCAACACCTCCTTTCACAGCAGCTCCGTCTCCTCCAGCTTCTCCTCCATAAAGCGGTTCAGTCCCATGAAGGGCCGCCGCACCAGCAGGCCGATCAGCAGCGCCGCCGCGGCGAACAGCAGCAGGAAGCCGATCTGCTGCCAGTAGTAATTCCCGTACATCCCGCAGATGCACTCGCGCATGGCGTCGATGGCATAGGGGAAGGGGAAGAAGCGATAGATCTTCTGGTAAATGGCCGGCAGCAGCTCGATGGGGAACGTGCCGGAGGAGCCTGCGATCTGCATGACCATGATGACCACCACGATGGCCTTGCCCACATCGCCGAAGGACAGCGCCAGCGAATAGATCAGCAGGCTGAAGGTAAAGGCCGTCAGCGCGCCCGTGAGATACAGCATCCCCGGGTGCAGGCACTGGACCTTCAGTATGTACAGGTCGCCGGTAACGATGACCGCCGCCTGTATCTGGCTCAGCACGAAAAAGAACAGGTACCGCCCGAAGTACAGCTCCGCCGGCTTCGGGTCGATCAGGCCCTCCGTCCGGGCGTGTATCTTGATGAGGGACGACAATATCACGCCGCCCACCCAGATGGCCAGCACCGTGTAGAACGGTGTCATGGCCGAGCCGTAGTTGGCGATGGGATACACCGCGTTCACGCTGGTCTGCACCATTTCCGGGAAATACTGACCGTACACCGCCGGGTCGCCGCCCAGGATATCCACCAGCGTATCCATGTATTCGTCTGTGGTCAGCCCCTCCAGGTCGTCTATGGTGCTCTCCAGCGAGGTCAGCAGCTTCTCCGTAGCCGGCCGCAGCAGCGCCATGGTGTCGCCCACAGCGTCAGCGGTCTCCGCCAGCGCGGTCTTCATGGCCTTGGCGTCTCCAGCCAGCGCAGCCATGCCCTCCATGGTGTCCGCCACCTGACCGGCCACGGTGTCCAGTTCCTTTTGCAGCGCCTTTGAAGTCACGGGGATCTTATCCACCATCGTCCGGATGGACTTCACCAATGCGTCGCAGTCCGCCAGCAGGTCGCTGGCGGTGGGCTTGTCAGCCAGCGCCTGCAGCTTCGCCGCCAGACGCGTACACTCGGCGGAAATGGCTCGCGCCTGCTCTGCCGCGGCCGGCGCCTCCATCTCGATATCCTCCGCCCACCGATCCAACGTGTCCGCCGCCTTTTCCAGCTGCGCCGCCGCATCTCGCAGCTGCTGCTGTGCCGACGGCAACTCCGGCGCGTTCCCAATGGCGCTGCTCAGCCGGTCCAGCGCCCGTTCCACCCGGGCCAGGGCCGTGTTCAGCCGCAGCTGTATCTCCGCCGCCGTCTGCTGCAGCTGTGCGCCGTCCGGCAGGTTCTTGTTGATATTGGCCACGGCCGCCTCCAGCGCCGCCGCGCTGCTCTCCGACACGCCGCTGCCGCCCGCCGCCTCAAAGGCGTCCATCATCCGTCCGCAGGCGTGCAGCAGGTCCTGGGCCTGGTACAGCACGCCCTTCACAGCGGCCTCCGGATCGTCGGCGGTCAGGTCCGCCGCCAGCAGATTGCTCTGCTCCATGATGCCGCCGATGACCACCTCCAGATAGTTTTCACTGATGGAGCGCTTCAGCGTCTCCACCGCCGTGTCGGTGATCTTGGTGGCCACGGCGTTCTTCTTGGCGTTTTCGTAGTAGGTGATGGCCGGCTTTCCCGTCCAGTCCGTCAGCATCCGGTACATATTCCGGCTGAACTGCTTGTCGATGACCACCGCCGCGTAGTAGTCCCCGGACTCCACGCCGCCCTTGGCCTCCTCCTCGGTGTCCACGATGACCCAGTTGATGGACGTAGCCTCCCGCAGGTCGGCCACCACGTCGTCGCCCTTGTTCTCGTAGGTGCCGTCCTCATCGGTATAGCCCTCGTCCAGCGACGCCACCGCGATGGATATCCCCCCGGTGTTGCCGTAGGGGTCCCAGTTGGAGTAGATATTCAGCCAGGCGTACAGGCTGGGCAGCAGCGCGATGGCGACCACCACCACGCAGGCGAAAAAGCACTTGCTCAGCGTCCGTATATCGGTTTTGAATACCGTCCAGATATTACGCATACTGCCTCCTTACGCGCGGCACGCCGCGCTGTATATAAAACTGTTGCAAACAATAGTGTATCAGTATGTATTATACAGAAAGCCGCCATGATTTGTCCACACAAAACCCGTTTTTTGCCCAAAAAACAGAAAAGAGACGGCTCTCGCCGTCTCTTTCGTTCTATTCTTTTTCTGTATCCTCCGCCACGATGCGGTAGTAGGTATTCCCCGTCAGCTTGTACACGATGGCATACAGCACCGCGAACACCGCAAAGCTCACCGCCGTTGTGCCGATCAGCAGGCCCCGGTTGTCCAGGTTGAACAGGATCAGCAGCTTGTGGATGAACGGGAAGGCGAAGCACAGGTGCACGCCCGCCAGCACCAGCGGCAGATAGAACACCGTCAGCAGCTGGCTGTTGATGCTGCGGCGGATGTCCACCTTGGTCATGCCCACCTTCTGCATGATGTCGAACCGGCTCTGATCCTCATAGCCCTCCGAAAGCTGCTTATAGTAAAGGATAGCCACCGCCGCGAAGATAAACACGATACTCAGCATGATGCCCAGGAAGAACAATCCGCCGTACATGCCGTAGAAGTCTGCCCGGTTGGCGGCCTTGGACTCCACGCTGACGCCCACGCCCCAGTCACTGCTGACGCCCGCCAGATAGCCGTTCAGCGCGTCCTCCAGATTGGGCGTTGTTCCGTCGATGTTCCCCTGCTGGTTTTCCGGCAGATCGGTGTCGAAGGCGTAGTGCCACGTGGCCGTGAGATACCACCCGTATTTCTCGCTCAGTCCGTCCTCCAGCTCCTGCACGAACTGCGTGAAGTGCGGTATGACCACCATAAGGGTCGGGGTGATATCCGCCATGAAGGGGCCGCTCAGCGGCGGAATGTCCCGATCCATGACCCGGAACGTCCATTCCCCGTCGACGGTCAGGGTGTCGTAAGGGAAATCCGTCCGCAGAGCCGCCACATACACCTGCCCGTCGTTCAGCGTCAGGCTCTGCCCCGTGGCAGCGTTGTAATCCTCCAGCGGCAGGAAATGCAGCTGCGTCACACGGGTGCTGTCCGCTGCGGACGCACCGGCGTTGCCCAACCGCAGATCCCCGCCGTCCGGCAGACCGCTGACGCTGATCTCACGGTATGTCGCCACATTACTGGTCTGCCCGCCGAAGTTGAAAACGGTGCTCTCCACACCCTGACGCAGCTGCTCCGCCTCCGCCTCGTCCAGCGGATGATCGCTTCTGCCGTATACCGCCACGTCCATGTCGCGGGGATACCGGGCATTCACCGCGTCCTCCTGCCCCACATACAGGCAGGTGGTGGACGAGATCATCACCAGCACCATGGTGGCCAGGATGCACACCGACGCCAGCCCCGCGCCGTTGCGCTTCATGCGGTAGGCCATGGAGGACACGGACACGAAGTGCTGGGGCCGGTAGTAGTATTTTTTGTTCCTTTGCAAGCCGCGGCACAGCGTCACCGACCCGCTGATGAACAGCAGATACGTGGCCGCGATCACCATGAGCACCGCCGCGAAGAACCACGTCAGCGCCGCCAGTGGCTCCCTGATGGACACCGCCAGCCAGTAGGCCCCGGCCAGCAGCACCGCCCCCGCCGCCGTCAGCACCCACTGCGCCTTGGGCGGCTTCTCGCCCACGCTCTCGCTGCGCAGCAGCCCCACCGCGCTGACGCCGTGCAGCTGCCGCAGCCCGTTCAGCAATATCAGCGCATGGATGGCCACGAACAGCGCCGCCGTCTGCCACAGGGAGGATACGGACACCGTCAGGGTATAGGTCACGGGCACCTGCAAAAGCCGCACCATACCCAACTCCGCCAGCTTATACAGTACCATGCCCAGAAGCAGTCCCGTCCCCGTGGTCAGGCCATAGGTGATGACCGTCTCCCACAGCAGAATGCGAGCGATGTTGCCCTTGCCCATACCCAGCACATTGTACAGGCCAAACTCCCTCTCCCGGCGGCGAATGAGGAACGAGTGGGTATAGAACAAAAATATCAGCGCAAACACGGCGATGACCACCGTGCCCAGCCGCAGTATGATAGCGCTGCTGCCGCCGCCGGACATGTGCTCCAGCACCGGCGAGCCGGACAGCCCCATCAGGATGTAGAACATCAGCACCATCCCGGCGCAGCTCAGCAGATACGGCAGGTACAGCCGCCTGTTTTTTCTCATGCCCGTCCAGGCCAGCCGGGCGTATAATGTCTTTTCCCTCATGCCGGCTCACCGCCCGACTGCAGCATGGTCAGCGTGTCGGAGATGCGCTGATAGAACCTGGTGTCGTCGTCCTCGCCCCGGTACAGCTGGTGGAACACCTGGCCGTCCTTGATGAACAGCACCCTGCCCGCCCGGCTGGCGGCCTTCACGGAGTGGGTCACCATCAATATGGTCTGCCCTGCCCGGTTGATGGCGGCGAACAGCCGCAGCAGCTCGTCGGTGGAGCCGCTGTCCAGCGCACCGGTGGGCTCATCCGCCAGCAGCAGCTTTGGCTCGGTGATGATGGCCCGGGCCACTGCCGCCCGCTGCTTCTGCCCGCCGGAGACCTCATAGGGATACTTCTTCAAAAGCTCCGTCAGTCCCAGCTCCCGGGCGACAGGCAGCAGCCGCGCCCGCATATCCTCGTAGGTCCTCCCCATCAGCACCAGCGGCAGATAGATGTTGTCCTCCAGCGTAAACGTATCCAGCAGGTTGAACTCCTGGAACACAAAACCCAGGTTGTCCCGGCGGAAGGCCGCCGCGTCCCTCTCCCGTATCTTGCCCAGTTCATGGCCGTCCAGCCGCACCGTACCCGCCGTGGGCTCGTCCAGCGCCGCCAGAATGTTCAACAGCGTGGTCTTGCCGCTGCCGGACTCACCCATGATAGCGACATACTCGCCCTGCTCCACGGTGAAGCTGACATTCCGCAGCGCCTCTACACGGCTGCCGCCCAGCCGCGAGGTGTATACCTTCCGCAGCCCGCTGACTTCCAAAATGCTCATAGCATGACCTCCTTTTCCTTACAAGGCCATTATAGTCCGGGTCCTTCCCCCAATCCATCGCTTTGCCTTACCAAAAACGAACAACTCTGTCACCTTTCACTCCGGCAGGAAATCGCCGCGTCCCAGTGTCAGATACACCGTGGTGCCCGCACCGGGCGCGGACTCGATCCGTATCTCGTGCCGCAGATTGCGGCATATCCGCCGGCACAGGTACAGCCCGATGCCGCTGGACCGCCGGTCCAGCCGCCCATTCTGCCCGGTATAGCCCATGTCAAATACCCGGGGCAGGTCCTCCGGCGCGATGCCCATGCCACTGTCCCGGATGCACAGATCGTCTCCCTCCCGGTAGATCCGGACGGTCCCGTCCTGCCCGGTGTACTTCAGGGCGTTGCTCAGCAGCTGCTCCACCACAAAGGTCAGCCACTTGCCGTCCGTCACCGTCTCCCATTCCACCGGCGTGTAGTCCAGCGCGATGCGCCGGTCAATGAACTCCCCGGCGAACCGCCGCACAGCGGCGCGCACCACATCATCCACGGCGCACGTTCGTATCACGTAGTCGCTGCCGCCCTCCTCCAGCCGCAGATAGGTCAGCGCCATGTCCACGTACTGCTCCACCCGGCCCAGCTCCGTCATCAGCCGTCGGGCGGCCGGCGTGTCCTCCCCCTGCAGGGTCAGGCGCATAGCGGCGATGGGTGTCTTGATCTGGTGCACCCATGCGGTGTAATAGGCCGTCATATCCTCCCACCGGGCGGCGCGCGCCGTCTCCTGCCGGCACAGCTCCCGCCGCAGCGTCTCCACCACGGCGGCGCAGTCCGCCCCCTCCACGGTGGTCATGGTCGGCAGGTCCAGCAGCACCGCCTCGCCCGCCTCCTGCAGACGCTTCAGCGCCTTGTGCCGCCGTGCCGCGCGGCCGTAATCCCACGCCGCAAGGCACGCCCCCAGCAGAACGCACAGCCCTGCCGGATAGCCCACCGCCGCCAGCGGCAGGCCGTACAGGGCAAAGGACACGGCAAACACCCCGACAAACAGCAGAAATGCCGCCAGCGTCAGCCGGCGCTCCTTCAGATATGCTTTGAGCAGCTCCATATCTCTCACTCCACGATGTACCCCACCCCGTGCCGGGTGGCGATAAAGTCCACAAGTCCCACGCCCGCCAGCTTCCGCCGCAGGCGGTTCACATTGACGGTCAGCGTGTTCTCATCCACAAAGCTGTCCGTCTCCCACAGCCGCTGCATCAGCTTCTCCCGGCTGACTACCTTCCCGGCGCTCTCCATCAGGCAGGACAAAATACGGTACTCGTTCTTGGTCAGCTCCACCGTCTGCCCCTGATAGGTCAGCTTCTGGTCGTCGGCGGACAGCTGCGCGCCCCGTCTCTCCCGCAGCACCGCCGGCGCCGCCATGTCATAGCTGCGCCGCAGCATGGCCTGTACCTTAGCCATCAGAACACCGCCGTCAAAGGGCTTGGCGATAAAATCGTCCGCACCGAAGTTCATGGCCATGATGACGTTCATGTTATCACCGGCCGAGGACAAAAACAGGATGGGCGCACTGGTCTGCTTCCGCAGCTCCCGGCACCAGTGATAGCCGTCAAAGCACGGCAGGGCGATATCCAATATAATGAGGTGCGGCTGAAACTCCGCCGCCTCCGCCGTCACCGCCCGAAAGTCCCGTGCACACCGGACCTCCAGTCCCCAGCTCTCCGCCAGATGCGCCACCGCCTGGGCGATGGTCCTGTCGTCCTCCACAATAAATATACGGTACATACGCTCACATCCTTTACGCTCTTCATTATACCCTCCCTCGCCTCTGTCCCGCAAGCCCTCTTACTCTTTCAATATTGTCACATTCGCTTACCGGATTTTTTTCAAAAACAGGGTTGACAAATCCGCGCCGCCGTGTTATAACTGTACCAACCTACCGAGTTGGTAGTTGTATTTCAGAAATGAGGCGATCACATGACCCGCACTCTTGTTCTCCTGACCGGACGATGTTGACTCCTTTTCCTTTCATTCCACACAACAACATCTGACTATAAACGATAAAGGAGATAAACACTATGTCTAACATCTACACTTCCGCTGACCAGCTGATCGGCAAGACTCCCCTGCTGGAGCTGACCCATATCGAAAAGGCCCATGACCTCAAGGCGAAGATCGTCGCCAAGCTGGAGTACTTCAACCCCGCCGGCAGCGTCAAGGACCGTATCGCCAAGGCCATGATCGACGACGCCGAGGCCAAGGGGCTGCTGAAGCCTGGCAGCGTCATCATTGAACCCACCTCCGGCAACACCGGTATCGGCCTGGCCTCCGTGGCCGCCGCCCGGGGCTATCGCATCATCATCGTCATGCCCGAGACCATGTCCGTGGAGCGCCGCCAGCTGATGAAGGCCTACGGCGCCGAGTTGGTGCTCACCGAGGGTGCCAAGGGTATGAAGGGTGCCATTGCCAAGGCTGACGAGCTGGCCAAGGAGATCCCCAACAGCTTCGTGGCAGGCCAGTTCGTCAATCCCGCCAACCCCAAGGCCCACTACGAGACCACCGGCCCCGAGATCTGGGCCGACACCGACGGCAAGGTGGACTTCTTCGTGGCCGGCGTGGGCACCGGCGGTACCATCACCGGTACCGGTAAGTTCCTGAAGGAAAAGAACCCCGCCGTCAAGGTAGTCGCCGTGGAGCCCAAGACCTCCGCCGTGCTGTCCACCGGCATCGCCGGCTCCCACAAGATCCAGGGCATCGGCGCGGGCTTCGTCCCTGACGTGCTGGACACTAAGATCTACGACGAGATCATCCCTGTGGACAACGACGACGCCTTTGCCGTAGGCAAGGAAATGGGTCACCGCGAGGGCGTGCTGGTGGGTATCTCCTCCGGCGCGGCACTGTGGGCCGCCATCGAGCTGGCCAAGCGTCCGGAGAACGCCGGCAAGACCATCGTGGTCCTGCTGCCCGACACCGGCGACCGCTATCTCTCCACCCCGCTGTTTGCGGACTGATACTGCGTTTTTCTTCCTTCCATTTTCTCCTCACAAACATGACGAACGGACCTCTTTTGAGGTCCGTTCGTCTTTTCTTCTGTTTCTTTCCACTTTCTTTCTATTCTCCTTCTATTTTCTTTCTACATTTTTTCTGCTTTTTTGAAACGTTTTTTGCTCCGCAGGTGTATGATAGATGAAAGGCCTTTCACCTCAACAAAAGGAGAACCCCTATGACGGACGAACAGTTCACCCCGCTGGCGGAACGGTATATGGACACGGTGTTCCGGGTGGCATACAGCTATCTGCGCTGCCGGGACGACGCCGACGATGTGACCCAGGACGTGCTGATACAGCTGTACAAAGAGGACAAGGCGTTCGAAAGCGACGCCCATGTGAAGAATTGGCTCATTCGCGTCACGGTCAACCGCTGCAAGAACGTGCTCCGCGCCCCGTGGCACAAGGCGGAGGACATCGCCGACTACGAGAACACGCTGGTGTTCGAGCAGCCCCAATACCGGGAGCTGTTCGACGCGGTGATGTCGCTGGACAGGCGGTACCGCCTGCCGGTGCTGCTGTACTACTACGAGGGCTACCGCCAGAGGGAGATCGCCGGACTGCTGGGCATACCGGAGGAAACGGTGCGCACCCGGCTCGCCCGCGCCAGAGACAAGCTGAAACACATTTTATCGGAGGTGCCGCAGTATGCATGACAGAGAATTATTTGAAAAAGCCTTTTCCCCGCTGCACGCCTCCCCGGACACACTGACGGAGGTTAGAAAGACCATGCGAAACGAGAAAAAAACACGCCGGGCGCTGGGCAAGAGCGCCGTGGTCGCCATTGCCGCCGCGCTGACGCTGACCATTGCCGTGGCCGGCGGCATCGTGACCCTTATCAAGGCAGATGTATCCCCCGCCGACAAGGTGGACGACGCTACCCACCGCGCCTTCACCGATGGCATCGACGCTGCCACCCCTGTGGTGGACGACGGCAAGGGCGGCCTTGTCCCCGTCCCGGATATGGAGCGCATCCCCGGCGACGTCCAGACCACCCAGCGTCTGGTGGGCCAGTACCTCAGCAAGCTGGACGCAGAGATGACCGTGGACAGCAATACCATCAAGCTGGGCACCTTCCTGATCGACGAGAACGGCCTGGGCCTGCTGACCTACTCCGTGGAGAATCCCTCCGGCGTCGGCTACACAGACGTGGGCTACGGCGAGGGCATCGACCTGCCCCTCCAGCCCACCCTGCACTTCCGCAGCCCCGACGAGGGCAATGCCCTGTTCGCCAAGTGCTACGTGGACAAGGGGACCAGCACCGACACCTGCCTGAACGTGGTACTGTACTTCGCCGCCGGCACGTCCTTCCAGCAGGGCGACCTGCTGTACGTCACCATGCAGGACGAACTGGGGCAGCCCTACTCCATCGCCGTGCAGCCCCGCACCTACGTGCCCGTCGCCACCCTGACCTCCGGCAGCGAGACCCTGACCCTCTCCCCGCTGGGCATGAGCATCCGCAACGCCCATCCCGACCGTGAGCCCCTTGTGGACGAGCTGACCCTCCGCTATCAGGACGGCAGTGAGTTCACCGTGGAGAGCAGCAGCCGCAGCCTGATGAACTGGGTGGTGGGCTGTATGCGCGGCAGCGACGATGTCCCCTTCGCCGACAGCACCTACGTGTTTGACCGTCTGGTGGACGTGGACGCCGTGGCCTCCGTCACGCTGGAGGGACACCAGCACACCGATAGCGCCGCTGACGACACTTTCACCCTCACCTATCAGCCCTGACCGCGAAACGCAAAAAAAGAGACCGCCCCGCGGTCTCTTTTTTTGCTCATATCACGTAGTTGTCCCCGGCTGGGGCGTTCATCAGATCCGCCAGCGTGATGTGGGTGAAGTAGTCCCGCGTCAGCTTGTAAAAACCCTGCCACACGCCCAGCGTCCGGCACTCCCCGGCCCGCTGGCACACCGGCGCGTCCGGCTGCAGGCAGGTGACCGGTGCCAGATCGCCCTCCGCCAGCTCCAGTATCTCCCAGAGGGTGTAGTCCTCCGGCTCCCGCGTCAGGCGGTAGCCGCCGCCGATGCCGTGGACGCTCTCCACCAGGCCGGCGGCTTTCAGGGCGGGCATGAGCCGCTCGATGTATTTCAGGGAGATGTCCTGCCGGGCGGCCACCTCCTTCATGGGTATAAAGTCCCCGCTGCGGTGCTCCGCCAGATCCAGCAGAACGCGGATGGAATAGCGACCTTTCGTGGAGATCATAGGTCTTCCTCCTGTCAGAAAATACACGGGCCATAAGATGACCCGTGTATAGTATACCACCAATCCCGTAGGTTAGGCAAGTTTAATTTTTCTTTGCGTGCCGATATGCCTGCATGCCCCACACCAGCCAGGCCGCTACCACCGCCGCCAGGACGATCCAACGCACCGTCTCCAAGGGCCAGGCCACCGCGGACAGGTCTGCATAGCGGCTGATCATAACGCTTTCCGCCGTACTGACCGTGGCCGCATAGGCAGCGGCCGGCGCCCAGCACACCAGGATCCGCACGATCTCCACGGCAAAGAGCAGTCCGCAGCCGCCATACAGTGCAAAACGGAATCCCCTATCCCGCACCAGCGGCTCTTTCAGCACCGCGCCGCCGACTACCAGCGCCGCCGCCAGCAGCAGCGGCAACAGCAGCCATACCGCCTCCTGCCGCACAGTCAGCGCGGCCCAGGAAAACTGCCGCACCACACCGCCGTGCAGCGCATAGGCGGACACCAGTAGGCGCCACACCCCCAGCAGCTGTATGGCCGCGAACAGCCACAGGGCGCACAGCGGTATCAGCAGCAGGATGCGGCGGCGCAGCGTCTCCCGGCTGCGGCACACGCCCCAGCCCAGCCACAGGCACAGGGGCGACGCCAGCAGGCACAGCCACGACCAGTTGTTATAAGGGAATGCCACCCACACTGCCAACGCCATTACTGCCAGACTGTACCCGATGCGGAAGCGCAGGCTTCCCCGGCGCTCCAGATAGGCCTCCACCTCCGCCGGTGTATCGGCACAGGCCCGGGGTCGCGTCTCACCGGCCAGGATGTCGTCCGCCGTCACGCCGTACAGCGCCGCCAGCGCTGGCAGTGCGGCAATGTCCGGCAACCCCGCGCCGGACTCCCATTTGCTGACAGTTTTGTTGGACACCCCTAATATATCCGCCACCTGCTGCTGTGTCATGTCCCGCCCCCTGCGGAGTGATGCCAGATAGGTGCCTGTCTTTTCCATATCCATTGTCGCGGCCTCCTTTTTTCTTGTTGTTCCCAGTATAGCATATAGCGGATTTTTGTCCATCCCCCGCCCGCTGACTTTGTCTACGGAGCGTAGACAAGGCTGTTTCCACGGAAAAGTGCCCCGTTCTCCGATTTTTTTCTTGACACGGACGGTGGCCTATGGTAATATGTACAAGCTGACGATTTGAGTGGAGGGCGCACGCGGGTGTAGCACAATGGCCAGGGCACCAGCCTTCCAAGCTGGGGATGCGGGTTCGATTCCCGTCACCCGCTCCAACTTAATGAGGGATCGGGAGTGTCCCGGTCCCTCATCCCTTTCCACACAGGGGTGTCGCCAAGTGGTAAGGCAAGGGACTTTGACTCCCTCATCCGCTGGTTCGAGTCCAGCCATCCCTGCCAGCTCTTTCCGGACGACACCGTCCTTACGATAACTGCATACGCTTCGTTAGCTCAGTAGGTAGAGCACCTGCCTTTTAAGCAGGGTGTCCGGGGTTCGAATCCCCGACGAGGCACCAAAAGAGAAAGATACCTTTTGGTATCTTTCTCTTTTGCTGTCTTGCCTCCGGGGAGTCGAAGCTTATACCCCCTTCCCGCAGAAAGCGCCGCGGGGCTATTTTCTCTCCGCCGCCAGCTTCAGCAGGGTCTCTTTATCGTTAGGCGTTCCGTCCAGCACGGCGTTCAGCAGATACTGCAGCGCATCACCGACCTCTCGCCCCCGCAGCCCCAGCGCCATCAGGTCGCCGCCCTTCACCGTCAGGTCCTTCAGTGAAAAGCACTGCCGCTTCGCCAGCAGCGTGTTCAGAAGATCCTCCGCCTTCTGTATATCCGCCAGACGGCAGCGATCCTCCGGGCTTTGGGCGGCGTTGTCGGCCCGCTTCACCTCCAGCAGCTGCCGAAACGTCTCCTCTCCCAGCTGCGACACGGCGCGGGCAATAGCCTTCTCCGTCCGGGCAATATCCCGGTCGTGCCAGCGCACCAGTGTCACGATGCGTTCGGCCGTGCGGTTGTCCATCCGCAGGCGGCGGCAGATATCCGCCGCCATGTCCGCCGAGATGGCCGGGTGACCATAAAAATGCCCCACGCCTTGTTCATCCCGGGTAAAGCACGCCGGCTTGCCGATATCATGGAGCAGCATAGTCCAGCGCAGGACCACCTCCGCCGGGACGGCGGCCACTGCGTGGGCGCTGTGCCCCCACACGTCGTAGATATGATGGCGATTGTGCTGATCGAAGCCCACGCAGGGCGCGATCTCCGGCAGGAACATCGCCAGCACGTCCGGCCAGTTCAACAGCACCGGCAGCACGTGACTGCCGCACAGCAGTTTATCCATCTCTGTCAGGATACGCTCCGGCGCGATACAGCGCAGCAGCGGCGCCTTCACCCGCAGCGCCGCATCGGTCCGCGGCTCGACCGAAAATCCCAGTACGGCGGCGAACCGCAGCGTCCGCAGGATACGCAGCGCATCCTCCTCAAAGCGTCGTTCCGGCTCTCCCACACACCGCAGGATACCCGCCTCCAGATCCTCCCGCCCGCCATACAGATCGGTGATATGCCCGCGCAGGTCCATCGCCATGGCATTCACCGTCAGGTCACGGCGGCAGAGATCCTCCTCCAACCTGTCGGAGAAAAACACCTGATCCGGCCGGCGGTGGTCCGTATAGGTCCCGTCCGCCCGGAAGGTGGTCACTTCAATGTGCATCTCCCCCGCCCGGACCGTGACCGTCCCGTGCTTCAGCCCGGTTGGGATGGCATAGCCGTCAAACAGTGCAAGCATCTGCTCCGGCCGCGCGGCGGTGGTCACGTCCCAATCTCCCGGTGTGCGGCCCAGCAGCGTGTCCCGCACGCAGCCGCCCACGGCATAGGCGGCGAAGCCCGCATCCTCCAGCCGCTCCAACACATATCGCACCGCCTGCGGCAGCATGGCTTCGCCTCCCCTCACGTTTTTTCGTCCTCCGCCGCCAAATACCGGCAAAAAAGCCGGTTGCATGGGCGGAAACGTTGTATTATAATAGTACAGTAATTTTTCTGTTCCTGTCAAGGAGGCAGCAAATATGTTTCATCCTACTGAGGACTTTCACAAGTATATCCACCCCGGCAAGCGCGTACACCTTGCCGGCATCGGCGGCGTCAGTATGTGCGCGCTGGCGGAGGTATTGCAGGGCATGGGCGTGACGGTGCAGGGCTCGGACATGAGCGAGAGCGACACCGTGAAGCACCTGCGCTCTGTGGGGATCCCCGTGGCCATCGGCCACTCGGCGGAGAACCTGAAAAACTGCGACGCGGTCATCCGTACCGCCGCCATTCACGACAGCAATCCCGAGATCGCCGGCGCCGTGGCCCGGGGCATCCCGGTCTATGAGCGCGCCCAGGCCTGGGGCGCCATCATGCAGGGCTACCGCAACGCCCTGTGCGTCTCCGGCACCCACGGGAAGACCACCACCACCTCCATGGCCACCCACATCTTCATGGCGGCCCAGGCAGACCCCACGGTGATGATCGGCGGCACGCTGCCGCTGCTGCACTCCGGCTATCGGGTGGGCAGGGGCGACACCATCATTCTGGAGAGCTGTGAATACTGCAATTCCTTCCTGAACTTCTTTCCCACCGTGGCGGTGATCCTTAACGTCCACGCCGATCATCTGGACTTCTTCAAGGACCTGGCCGATATCGAGCACTCCTTCCATGACTTTGCCGCCCTGGTGCCGGAGCGCGGCTTTATCATCGCCAACGCCGATGACGAGGGTGCCCGCGAGGCCGTCAAGGGCCTGACACATCCGGTGTTCACCTTCAGCGTCAGGGATCGCAGCGCCGACTGCTATGCCGACAACGTCTCCTTCTTTGACGGCTACGGCGACTTCGACGTGGTCATCAACGGCCTGACCTACGCCCATGTGTCCCTGCACGTCCCCGGCGCCCACAATATTTCCAACGCCCTGGCGGCGGCCAGCGCCGCCTATGTTCTCGGCCTTCCCGGCGAGGCGGTAACGGCGGGTCTGGCGTCCTTCACCGGCGCCGGACGGCGCTTTGAGCACAAGGGCACCTTCCGCGGCGCGGAGGTCTATGACGATTACGCCCACCATCCCGACGAGGTGCGGGCGCTGCTGAGTGCCGCGCAGGCGCTGCCCCACAAACGGCTCATCCTGGCCTTCCAGCCCCACACCTACACCCGCACCGCCGCGCTGTTCGACGACTTTGTGGAGGTACTGCGCCTGCCGGACCGCGTAGTGCTGGCGGAGATCTACGCCGCCCGGGAAAAGAACGACATCGGCATCTCCTCCCGGGACCTGGCCGCCCGCATCCCCGGCGCCGTCTACTGCGCCACGCTGGAGCAGACGGCGGACGAGCTGGAAAAGCTGGCCCAGCCCGGCGATATGATCATCACCGTGGGCGCAGGCGACATCTACCGCGCCGGAGAGCTGCTGCTGAAACGAGGTGACGCACAGTGACCATCTCCCCCGTATCCCATAACACCCGTCCGGAGAGCCAGCTGCTGCCACAGGAGGCCGCAGCCTTCGACCTGCTGGACAAGCTGGGTATCGAATACGACCGCGTCAGCCATGACGCCGCCTTCAACATGGAGCTGTGCGCCGAGGTCAGCCGCGCACTGGACGTGTCCGTGTGCAAAAATCTGTTTCTGTGCAACCGGCAGAAAACCACCTTTTATCTGCTGTGTATGCCGCCGGACAAGCCCTTCCACACTAAGGACCTCAGCGCGCAGATCGGCTCCTCTCGCCTGAGCTTCGCCCCGGAGGAGAGCCTGTGGGAGCTGCTGCGCTGCCACCCGGGCTCCGCCACCATTTTGGGCCTGGCCAACGATACGGAGCACCGTGTCCGGCTGCTCATCGACCGCGAGGTCTATGACGCGCCCTTTTTCTCCTGCCACCCGTGCATCTGCACCAGTACACTGAAGCTGAAGACCGCCGACGTGCTGGAAAAGCTGCTGCCCCACACCGGCCACACGCCTGTTATCGTTGATTTGTGAGAAATACTGCCTGCCCTTCCCAGCAGGCAGTATTTTTTCATATATATCACAAAAAGCCCTTGCGCTTGGAAACGTTTTCGGTTATACTTACCGTATTCCCACCGTCAGGCGGCACTCCACTTCATGCCGCCGGACGGCAAAAGATAAGGAGGAATACCCGCTGTGGCTGGCGGTGCGGCAGTGTGGAGACCTGTCGTAAGGCACCGAGGGCAATGCCCGTGCGAGGCCGTCTTTTGCGGAGGCAGGACGGTTACAGCCAAGACGTATGGCAAAGGTCATTCTGAAGGACCTGAAGAAGGTCTACCCCAACACCGAGAAGAAAAAGAAGGTCAAGAAGGGCGAGGAGCCCCAGGAAAAGAAGAGCAATCTTCAGATCACCGATGAGGGCGTTGTGGCTGTCCAGCAGTTCAGTCTGGAGATCGCCGACAAGGAGTTCATCGTGCTGGTGGGCCCCTCCGGCTGCGGCAAGTCTACCACCCTGCGTATGATCGCCGGTTTGGAGGATATCACCTCCGGCGAGCTGTGGATCGGCGACAAGCTGATGAACGACGTGGAGCCCAAGGATCGGGACATCGCCATGGTGTTCCAGAACTACGCCCTGTACCCCCACATGACCGTGTACGAAAACATGGCCTTCTCCCTAAAACTGAAAAAGGTCCCCAAGGACGAGATCGACCGCAAGGTGCGGCAGGCGGCAGAAATTCTGGACATCACCCAGTATCTGGACCGCAAACCCAAGGCCCTGTCCGGCGGCCAGCGCCAGCGTGTGGCCATCGGCCGCGCCATTGTCCGCGACCCCGCCGTGTTCCTGATGGACGAGCCCCTGTCCAACCTGGACGCCAAGCTCCGCAACCAGATGCGCGCCGAGATCATCAAGCTGCGCCAGCGGATCAACACCACGTTTATCTACGTCACCCATGACCAGACCGAGGCCATGACCCTGGGCGACCGCATCGTCATCATGAAGGATGGCTTCATCCAGCAGATCGGCACGCCCCAGGAGGTCTTTGACCACCCGGCCAATCTGTTCGTGGCCGGCTTTATCGGCACGCCCCAGATGAACTTCTTTGACGCGAAGCTGGTGAAGAACAGCGACGGCAAATACGCCGTGGCTATCGACGGCATCAACGTGGAACTGGCCGAGGATAAGCAGGCCCGGCTCAGCGCTAAAAATGTACCGGAACAGGACGTGACGCTGGGCGTTCGCCCCGATCACATCATGCTCTGCGCCGACGGCGTCAAGGGTACCGTGGATGTCAGTGAGCTGATGGGCTCCTCTGTGCATCTGCATATCTCTACCCACGGCCATGACGTGGTGGTCATCGTCCCCACCAACGGCAACGCCGCCCACTTCCCCATGGGCAGCGAGGTCAACATGATCTTCGGCGGCAATGTGGCCCACGTGTTCAGCAAGGAGACGGAAAAGAATCTGGAGTGGTAACACCCTCATATAGAAGGACAGCGCCCCGCATGGGGCGCTGTCCTTTTGTTTGTTTGTAAGGAGTACGCCGTCCCCTACATGCATCACAGCAGCTTCTCCAATTCGCTCTCGCCATAGACCTTGATGCCGTTTTCCTTCAGCAGCGCCGCCGTGACGCCGTCGCCGTCCGTCAGCGTTCCGGTGAACGTGCCGTCATAGATGCGCCCGCAGCCGCAGGAGGGGCTTCGCTCCTTCAGCACGGCGGCGGTACAGCCGTACAGGCGCGCCAAACGCAGAGCTTCCTCCGCACCCCGGCGGTACTCCGCCGTCACGTCTCGGCCATCGTTCATCACCACCCGGTCCCCCCGCCGCTCGGAGGGGTTTCGGGGCGTAGGCAGCCCACCCAGCTGCTCCGGGCACACCGGCACCGCCAGTCCACGCCGGGCCAGCTCCTGTACCAGCGGGTTGGGCTTGCTCTGCCCGTCGTAGCGACAGGCACAGCCCAGCAGGCACGCGCTCACCAGGATCATACCGCCAGCTCCTTTCCGTTCAGAGCGGCATACACCAGCGTATCGCCCGCGTATTGCAGCTTCATGGAGAAAAACGGCGTGTCCGGCTCGTGGATCAGCGCCAGAAACAGCTTGTCCCCCTCCCATTGGGGCAGCGCCGCCAGCGCATCCTTGTGCAGCCATTCCAGCACGCCCTCGCTGCACTCCCGCAGCGTCCCTGTCCAGCCGGTGGCGGTAAACAGGTGCATATATTCCCCCTCCCAGATATCCGACACGAAGGTGATGACGCCCCGGTACCGATAGTCGGTCAGGGTCAGGCCCGTCTCCTCCAGCGTCTCGCGGCAAACGCACTCCTCCGGGCTCTCGCCCTCCTCGCACTTGCCGCCCACGCCGATCCACTTGTCGTGGTTCAGGTCGTTCTGCTTCTTCACCCGATGCAGCATCAGGTATTCGCCCCGTTCGTTTTCGATATAGCACAGCGTGGTGTTTTTCATCTTTGCACCTCCGATTTACAAATCACTGCCAATAGTATATACTATTCGTATCGTCAACACAACTGTTACCTGTCAGGAGAGTATATAGTATGACAACGATAAAACCAGGCCGCTACCGCCACTTTAAGGGTAATGAATATGAGGTCATCGGCACCGCCCGCCACTCTGAAACACTGGAGGAACTGGTGGTCTACCGTGCCCTGTATGATAATGGCGGTCTGTGGGTGCGCCCCGCCGCCATGTGGTCCGAGATCGTGGACCGCGACGGTTACCGCGGCCCGCGTTTCATCCCGGAGGACGGCCAATGATCGACTATACTGTGATACGTTCCCGCCGGCGCACCCTGGCGCTGGAGGTCACCCGGCAGGGCACCGCCCTGGTCCGGGCACCCCTGCGGGCCTCCGATGCGGATATCACCCGCTTTGTGGACAGTCACCGCGGCTGGCTGGAAAAACATCTGGCAGCACGGCAGGCCTATCTATCCGCCCACCCGGAGCCGTCTGCGGCACAAGCGGACGCATGGCGGCAGCAGGCAAAAGAGACACTGCCGCCCCTGGTGGCCCACTGGGCCCAGCGCATGGGCGTGCAGCCCGCCGGCATCACTGTCACCGCCGCCCGCACCCGCTTCGGCAGCTGCTCCGGCAAAAACCGTCTCAGCTTCTCCCTCTACCTGATGGCCTATCCCGAAGCCGCCATTGAATACGTGGTGGTCCATGAGCTGGCACACATTCGCCATCACGACCACTCCCCCGCCTTCTACCGCGAGGTGGAAGCCTATCTGCCTGACTGGAGGGCGCGCCGCGCCCTCCTTCGCCGGTAATTCCGCCATTTTGCGCCGTACATTCGATACTTCGTCGCCGCCCGTTCAATCGGGCGGTGGTTTTCTTGTGATTTTCACAAGAAAACCACCGTCTTTTCTGTGCGTTTCGGCAAAAATACAGCGAAGCAATTGACAATTGCGGCAAACACTGATAGGATAACTATGCTGAACGGAAACGTTACCGGTAATGTTTTCGCTTTCCTCTGACGATTTTCTTTCCTTTCGATCTGGTATAGTAGGAGGCACACCCAGGTATGACGATCAAGGATATAGCAAAACAGTGCAGCGTCAGCGTCAGTACCGTCTCCCGTGTGCTGAATGACCGGCCGGATGTCAGTGAGGATGTCCGGCGTAAGGTGCTTTCCGCTATCAAGAATAGCAACTACATTCCCAACAACAGTGCCCGCGATCTGGTACGCACCAAGTCCGACGCTGTCGGTCTGGTAGTCCGCGGTGTGTCCAATCCGTTCTACACCGACATTATCCGCGCCATTGAACGCACCATCACCGATGCCGGTTTTACAATGGTCATGCAGCAGATCGGTACTTGCGACGACGAGGTCAAATGCGGTGCGGTCATGGAGCGCGAAAAGCGCCTGCAGGGCATCGTGTTCCTGGGCGGTCGGTTTGATTACACCCCCGCTGATCTGGCGATGCTGAACGTTCCCTTTGTGTGCTGTTCCTACTCCAACCGCTATGGCACGCTGATCGAGGGCGAGTATTCCTCTGTGTCCATCGCCGACGGTGACACCGCACAGCAGGCGGTGGAGGAGTTGTACCGCCACGGGCACCGGCGCATCGCCGCGCTGATCTCCCGTCCCAACGATCAGTCCATCAGCCAGCTACGCTATGAGGGCTATGTGCAGGCGCTGGAGAGTCACGGCATCCCTGTGGACCCGGAACTGGTGATCTCCACCGGCGGATTCGGCGCGAAGGACGCCTACAGAGCCGTGCAGGAAAAAATGGCCGAAAACGTTGATTTTACAGCACTTTTCGCCATCGCGGACTCTATGGCCATTGGTGCCATGCGGGCTTTGATGGACGCCGGCAGGCGTATCCCCGAGGACTGTTCCGTTATAGCGATAGATGGGTTAGAATTATCTGCCTATATTGAGCCGCCGCTTACTACCCTGTGCCAGCCTATGGAGGAAATGGGCCGGCGCAGCGCCGAAATTTTGCTGGACATGGTGCGGCACAAGGGCTCCCACGCCTGTGAGCTGCTTCCCACCACCCTGCGCCAGGGCCGCAGCGTGGCCGCGCCCAGGTGATACTTTTGTATATCTTTGTGATCTATTTTGTGTATCCTAAGGATCCGTTTCCTGCATCCCAATAATTTGTTTTTTGTACCCTAATAATCTGTTTTTTACATCCTTGTGATGTGAAAATAAAAACAAAAAAGGAGTAATTACCATGAAGAAGTTTCTTGCAATGCTTCTTGCTCTCGTGATGGCCCTGTCTCTGGTGGCCTGCGGTGAGAAGAAGGACGACACCAACGAGGGCGGCGACACTGCCACCGGCAGCGTGTACTATCTGAACTTTAAGCCTGAGTCCGACAACGCGTGGAAGGCTCTGGCCGCCACCTACACCGAGAAGACCGGCGTGCCCGTCAAGATCCTCACCGCCGCCTCCGGCGAGTATGAGTCCACCCTGGTGTCCGAGATGGACAAGGAAGACGCGCCCACCCTGTTCCAGTGCAACGAGGGTGGCGTGGCTACCTGGGGTGAGTTCTGCTACGACCTGAGCAGCAGCGACGTGTACAACCAGCTGACCTCCAAGGATTATGCCCTGAAGAACGCCGACGGTGAGGTCATCTCCATCGGCTACTGCCTGGAGACCTACGGTATCATCGTGAACAAGGCGCTGCTGAAGGAAGCCGGCTATGAGGTCACCGACATCACCAACTTCGAGTCCCTGAAGAAGATCGCTGACGACATCCACAGCCGCGCTGCCGAGCTGGGCTTCGACGCCTTCACCTCCGCCGGTCTGGACGGCACCTCCTCTTGGCGTTTCTCCGGCCATCTGGCCAATATGCCTCTGTTCTATGAGTTCCGCGATGAAGGCGTGACCAGCAAGCCCGCCACCATCAAGGGCACTTATCTGGACAACTACAAGGCTATCTGGGATCTGTACATCACTGACTCCGCCACCACCGGCGCCGCCCTGCTGTCCGCCACCGGCGACCAGGCTGAGGCCGAGTTCGGCGAGGGCAAGGCTGTGTTCTATCAGAACGGCACTTGGGAGTACAGCAACCTGACCGGCGAGAAGTTCGGCATGAACGCTGACGACCTGACCATGATCCCCATCTACTGCGGTATTGAGGGCGAGGAGAAGGCCGGCCTGTGCACCGGTACCGAGAACTACTGGTCCGTCAACAAGAACGCCTCCGAGGAGGACATCAAGGCCACTCTGGACTTCCTGAACTGGGTCGTTACCTCCGAGGAAGGCACTGCCATGATGGCTGAGCAGTTCGGCGCCTGCCCGTTCCAGGCCTCCAAGGCTCCCTCCAATCCGTTCAGCGCTCTGGCCAACGAGTATGTTGCCAATGGCTGCTATCCTGTCACCTGGGCCTTCAACTACACCCCCGCTGTCAATGACTGGCGTGCCGCTGTGGTCGACGCTCTGGGCAAGTATACCGCCGACGGCGGCAGCTGGGACGATGTGAAGACCGCCTTCGTGGAAGGCTGGGCTACCCAGTACAACAACGATCTCGCCAACGGCTAAGCTACGGTTTCAACCACATACGCACAGGGGGCGGGCTTTTCGCCCGCCCCCTCTTTCTTACTCTGTGACGGCGTGCGCTGTCCTTCGAACGCACTTCGGAGGAGAGCTTTCGCTGTGACAAAACTACGGAGAACAGGAGTGGTCTAATGAAACGATTTCAAGCGAAACGGGACGCGGCTGCGCTGAACAGCCGACTGGTCCGACGGCCAATTCAGCGCATGGTGTGGCTGTTTCTGCTGCCCACCTTTGCCGCCTTCTGCATCGGGTTCATCTACCCGTTCCTGAAGGGCGCGTTCCTGTCCTTCTGCAAATTCAAGCTGACCAGCAAGTGGACATGGGTAGGCTTTGACAACTATCTGAAGGCCTTTGCCGACAGCAGCTTCCGCCATGCCTTCTTGTTCACGGCGCTGTTTGCCTTTGTGTCGGTGCTGTTCATCAACGCGCTGGCCTTCGCGGTGGCCTATGCGCTGACGCGGGGCATCAAGGGCTCCAATCTGTTCCGGACGGTGTTCTTCATGCCGAACCTGATCGGCGGCATCGTGCTGGGCTACATCTGGTCCATGATCTTCGACGGCTTTCTGGTCGCTTACGGCCAGTCCGTGGTACTGAACAGCCACTTCGGTTTCTGGGGGTTGATCATCCTGCTGTGCTGGCAGCAGGTGGGCTATATGATGATCATCTACATCGCCGGATTGCAGTCCGTGCCGGAGGATATGCTGGAGGCGGCCCGCATCGACGGCGCCACCAACTGGCAGACCCTGTGGAAGGTCACTATCCCCAACATGATGAGCTCCTTCACCATCTGCATTTTCCTGACGCTGACCAACGGCTTCAAGCTGTTTGACCAGAACCTGGCCCTGACCGGCGGCCGCCCCTTCCTGCAGCAGGCGGACGGCAGCGTTATCAAGACCACGGAAATGCTGGCCCTGAACATCTACAACTCCTTCTACTCCGGCAGCGGCAACAACCGCGGCGTGGCCCAGGCCAAGGCCGTGCTGTTCTTCATACTGGTGGCGGCTATCGGACTGATCCAACTCCGGGCTACCCGTAAAAAGGAGGTGCAGCAGTAATGCAGACGAGCCTTGCCAAAAAGCATGACCGCAGCAAAATGGTGTTGACCATAGCGTTCACGGTGATCTGCATCGTGTATGTGCTGCCCATCGTCATCGTTCTGATCAACTCCTTCAAGACCAATGCCGCTGTCAATACCGATACGTTCGCCCTGCCCAATGAGGACACCTTCGTGGGCTGGCAGAACTATATCAAGGGCATGACCTTCGGCAACTATCCGTTTATCAAGGCGGTGTTCTACAGTCTGTTCATCACCCTGGTCTCCTCGGCGCTGATCCTGATCTGCACCTCTATGGCCGCGTGGTATGTGGCCCGTGTGGGCAGTCTGTTCAGCAAGATCGTGTACTACCTGTGCGTGTTCTCCATGGTGGTGCCGTTCCAGATGGTGATGTTCACCCTGTCTCGCACCGCCGAGCAGGTCAAGCTTCCCTACTTTAGCTTCACCTCTATGGCTTTTGCCAAGATCGGATTGAACACACCGTGGACAATACCTATCGTGTACCTGGGCTTCGGTGCGGGACTGGCGGTATTCATGTTCTCCGGGTTTGTCAAGACGATCCCGCTGGAGATCGAGGAGGCTGCCGCCATTGACGGCTGTGGGCCTGTGCGTACCTTCTTCCTGGTGGTGCTGCCCATGCTGAAGCCCACGTTTATCTCCGTGGGCGTGCTGGAGATCATGTGGGTGTGGAACGACTTTCTGCTGCCGTACCTGGTGCTGGATCTGAACAAATACCGCACCATCCCCATCGTCATCCAGTATCTGAAGGGCAGCTACGGACAGGTGGATATGGGCGCCACCATGGCGCTGATCCTGCTGAGCATCGTCCCGGTCATCATCTTCTATCTCTGCTGCCAGAAGCACATCATCAAGGGCGTGGCGGCAGGCGCCGTCAAGGGCTAAACTTACAACACGCCGGGGGCGGGCTGATCGCCCGCCCCCGTATATTTTGGCCGGGACCGTCCGGCTGAAAGTCAAATCCTATCCAAGAGAGAAGTTGAGTTATGAAACGAAGCAGCGGTATTTTAATGGCGGTATCCTCCCTGCCCTCCCCCTATGGCATCGGTACCCTGGGCAAGGCTGCCTATGATTTCGCCGATTTCCTGAAAGACGCCGGCCAGTCCTACTGGCAAATGCTCCCCCTGGGCCCCACCAGCTATGGCGACTCCCCCTACCAGAGCTTTTCCGCCTACGCCGGCAACCCCTACTACATCGACCCGGATATACTGGCGGCCGACGGGCTGCTGACGGCCGCCGAGTGCGCCGCCCCCGACTGGGGCAGCGACCCGCGCCATGTGGACTACGGAAAGATCTACGAGAGCCGCTTTACCCTGCTGCACAAGGCCTACAAACGGGGCTGGGAGCGGGACGCGGAGGCCATAGCGGCCTTTGCGCAGGACAATGCGCGGTGGCTGCCGGACTACGCCCTGTACATGGCCTGCAAACGCCATTTCGGCATGAAGGCATGGACGGAGTGGCCCGACGACGACCTTCGCCTGCGTAAGAACGAGGCCGTGCTGGACAAGTACCGCACACTTCTGCGGGAGGATGTGCAGTTCTTCACCTATCTGCAATTTCTGTTTTTCAGGCAGTGGACCGCTCTGCGCGACTACGTCCACCAGCAGGGCATCCGCATCATCGGCGATCTGCCCATCTACGTGGCCATGGACTCCGCCGACGTCTGGGCTGAGCCGCAGTTCTTCCAGCTGGACGATGATCTGGTGCCCAAGGCTGTGGCCGGCGTCCCGCCGGATTACTTTACCGCCGACGGCCAGCTGTGGGGCAACCCCCTCTACGACTGGGACGCCATGCGTGACGACGGCTTCGGCTGGTGGATCCGCCGGATCGACGGCGCCGGCAAGCTGTATGATGTGATCCGCATCGACCACTTCCGCGGCTTTGCCAACTACTGGGCCGTGCCCTACGGTCAGCCCACCGCCAAAAACGGCCGCTGGATCGCCGGTCCCGGCATGGACCTGATCGAACGGCTCAACGGCTGGTTCCCACAGCTGGAGTTCATCGCCGAGGATCTGGGCTACCCCACCCCGGAGGTGGCGCAGCTGCTCCGCGAGTCCGGCTGGCCCGGTATGAAGGTGCTGGAATTCGCCTTTGACTCCCGGGATTCCAGCGGGTATCTGCCCCACGCCTATACGCCGCACTGCATCTGCTATACCGGCACCCACGACAACAGCCCCCTGGCACTGTGGCGGCAGGAGGCCGCGCCGGAGGATGTGGCCCACGCGGTAGAATACCTGGCGCTGACTGAGCAGGAGGGCTTCCACTGGGGTATTATCCGCGGCGGTATGTCCAGCGTGGCGGAGCTGTTCGTGGCGCAGGTGCAGGACTATCTGGGCCTGGGCGAGGGAAACCGCATGAACATCCCCGGCACCCAGGGCGGCAACTGGACCTGGCGGCTGCTGCCCGGCGAGCTGAGCGATGCGCTCTCTGTCAGGATCGACCGCATGACTGCGCTCTACGGCCGCAAGGCATAAGCGAACACCCCCGGCAGTGCCGGGGGTGTTTTTTTTGCCGTGAGCACCGCTTCCGCAACGCCGAAACCCCCATCTGCCATGTGACAGATGGGGGTTTCGATGCCGCCGAGGTAGGGGTTAGACCTCCGCGACCCGTACTGCAATATGGGGCCCTGCCGGGCAGGGCAAATAAAAAACCGGCTGCAATGTATGCACCTTTGAAGCGCATCCCACTTGCAGCCGGTCGATCATGCGGTCAAATGCCGTTTAGACACCGTAGCTTTGCGTCTCGGCCTTTCAGCCGATTTGCCAACAGAACATTATTGGATTCGCAGTATATCACTTTCGTTCCGTTTCGTCAAGTCTTTTTCGCAAAAATCCGTGTTTTCTACGCGTCCGTCTCTAAATCTCCGATCGCCGCGCACGCCTCACGGTATGCCGCGGCCGTCTCCGGATACAGCGCCGACGCGCTTTGCATATCGCTGCCGCGCAGGGCCTCCGTCAGGGCGGAGGCTGCCTGCCCCAGCTGCACCAGCCCCAGGTTGGCTGCCAGGCCCTTCAGCGTGTGCGCCGCCCGGAACGCCCGTTGGACGTCTCCGGCGCTCATGGCCGCCTCCAGCATGGCGAAGGTGTCGTCTCCGGCGAACATCCGCAGGAAACGCTCCACCGCAGCTATACTGCCCAACCGGCGCACGGCGTCCGCCATGTCGCCGCCCATCTCTTGATAAAGCTTCTCTAAATTCATTGTTTCTTCCTCTCCAGCCACTCGGCGATCGTTCTTATCATCTGCCCAGCCTCCAACGGCTTGGGGATATGCGCGTCCATGCCCGCTGCCAGGCAGGCCGCCACGTCCTCGTCAAACAGGTTGGCGGTCATGGCGATGATCGGCAGCTGCGCGTCCGGCCTGTCCATCCCGCGGATGGCGCGGGTGGCGGAAAGGCCGTCCAGCTCCGGCATCATCACGTCCATCAGCACCGCGTCGTAGGTACCGGGCGCCGACGCGGCGAACATCTCCACCGCCTCCTTGCCGTCGGCGGCCTGGTCCACCACGGCGCCGGCCTCCTGCAGCAGGTACACCGCGATCTCCCGGTTCAGCTCGTTGTCCTCCGCCACCAGCAAGCGCCGGCCGGCGATGGAAGCCGCCGCACCGGGGAGCGCGGCTTCCGGTTCGGCCTCACTGGGCATCATGGGCAGCACCACGCGGAAGCGCGTTCCCTGTCCGAGTGCACTGTCCACCTGAATGGTACCGCCTCTTTCGTCCACCAGCTTTTTCACCACGGCCAGACCCAGGCCCACGCCGCCGGAAAGGCTGCCCCTATCGCTGTTTTCCTGGGCAAATGCCTCGAACATATGGCGCTGGAACTTCTCGCTCATACCTGCGCCGTTATCCTCGCATATAAACTCCAGCCGACACACGCCGTCCGCATAACGGGACTCGCGGAAGCTGCAGCGCACCCATCCGCCGGGGTGATTGTATTTGATGGCGTTGCCGATGATGTTCTGGCAGATCTGCCGCAGATACAGCGGGTCGCCTGTGAATCGTTCATGCTCCAGCGTCAGGTCCATCACCGTCAGCGTAACGCCTGCGCTCTCCGCCTGGGCGTGCGAAATACCCAGCATCTCGTGCAGCTCGCTTGTCAAACAATAGGGGGTCTTTCCCAGCGCCTCCTGCTTCGGGCGATTCAGCGTCAGCACGTCGTTTACCAACGCCAGCAGATAGCGTGCCGCGGTCTGCGCCTTCTCCCGGCAGGACTGCACCAGCGTCACATCCTCCGGGTTCCGCCCGATGATCTCCAGCATACCCATGATGATGTTGATAGGTGTGCGTATGTCGTGGCTCATGCTGCGAAGGAAGTGCGTCTTGGCCTGGTCCGCCGCTGTGGCACGCTCTACTTCCTTTTCCAACTGCTTCTGGTACGCCAGTTCCCGCCGTTTGCGGTCCTGCGTGGTGCGGAGCACCAGCAGCGTCGCCAAGACCGCCGCCAGCGCGTAGACGCCGAAGGCGGAGATCACCATGTTCTTGCCCAGGATGAACACGTATTCATTGGGGAGGAACACATACAGGCTGTACTGCTGGTATCGCTCCCGTGCACCGAAGAACGTGCCGTCCGTGCGGAGCTGGGTCAGCTTGCTGCCCGGGGAGGGGGAGGACTCCAGCGCACGGATGAGGGGCACCTCGTCCACCGGCAGGTTCCACTGCTCCGCCGCGCTGCTGCCCACCACGCGCTCGCCGTCGGTGATGTAGGTGTAGACCCTGTCATTGAGCAGCGTCTCGTAGCCCGCCAGCAGGCTCTCGATGGACGCACGGTAGGAGGCGATGATCGTGTTCGACTGGAGGCGGACGCAGAAGACGACGCCGGGATTTTCGACGCGCGCCACGGCTGCTATGTCGTATACCGCGCCGTCACGAGTCAGGCGGCGGGCGAAGATCTTTTCCGGGTAGTCCATGATGGAGCGGATCGCCTCATTGGTGTAGTAATCGCTCCAGTCCATGTCCGCACCGGAGCTGAACTCGATCTCCAGATCCTTGTCCAGCACCAGCACGCAGGTTACGCGCTGACGCTGGGCGTACCGCGCCAGCTCCTCGTTGGAGCGGTTCTGCCCCACCATACCCTCGCGCTCCGCCACCTCCTGCGCCTGCTCCGTCAGCCGCACGAGGCTCTTTAGCCGGTCGGCGGCGACGATGTCGCGGTAGCTGATGCACTGGTTTTGCAGATATTGCAGCGTCCGCTGGGCGGTCTGCTGGGCGTTGCGGATGCTGCTGTTGCCGCCGATGAGAGCCGTGACCGCCATCACAAAGACGCCCAGCACCAGCATGAGCACCCAGATATATTTGTTGGAAAACTTATTGCCCATGGATCAACCCCGCTAAAGCCGCCTGTGCGTCCACGCCGTAGCTCTCCAGAATGGCGGCCACGGTGCCGTCCGCCACCAGCTCGTGCAGCATTTCGTTCAGAGCCTCCGCTCTGCCGCTGCCGTCGTCCTTATAGAACGCCGCGCCCAGACCTGCCCGCAGCAGCCCCGGCTCCAGCACCCGGTATTCCCCGGCGCGCCCGGCGATGAAGGTGAGGTACGCCGTCTCGTGTCCGGCGCAGGCGTCCACATAGCTTTTGTCCAGCGCGGCGAACACGTCCACCGTGTCGGCGAAGCAGTACACGCTGTCCACCTGCTCCACGCCGGGCACCTGATGCTTCAGAAACAGCTCCTCCGGCTTGGAGGAGGTCTGCACGGCGATGCGCTTGCCGTTCAGGTCGGCAAGACCGTAAATATCGCTGGACGCCTGCACTATGACCACCTGACGGCTGTACATATACGGCCCTGCCCAGCGGTAGCGGTCCTCTCTGCCGTTCATGGAGAAGCTGCCCCAGAGGCAGTCCACGTCGCCTCGCTCCAGTAGGGCGTCCTTCTCCTGCCAGGATATCTGCCGGAAGTCCGGCGTCCACCCCAATCGCTCACAGGCTGCTTTTGCGATCTCCACGTCGATACCCGCATAGGTGCCATCCTCATCCAGATAGAAATACGGCTCATAGTTGTCGCTGCCAATGACCAGCACCGGCAGCTCTTCCGTTTCCGTCTCCCGCTGTCCGCAGCCGCACAGCACCGTACCGCACAGCGCCAGCAGCACCGCCAGCAATCTTTTTGTCCTGCTCATTCCTTACCTCTCATGCCGTATACCTCACGGCACAACGCACTCTGTATGTCCTCCAGACAGTCCACCAGCAGCGGATCGAACGCGCCGCACTCGCCGCGCCGTATCATAGCCAACGCCTCCGCATGGGTATACGCCGGCTTGTACACCCGCTGGCTCACCAGCGCGTCATAGGCGTCCGCCAGGCCCACCGCCTGCACGGTCATCGGTATCTCGTCGCCCTTCAGCCCGTCGGGATAGCCGCTGCCGTCCACCCGCTCGTGATGCCAGCGGCAGATCTCCGCCGCAGCCTCCACCAACGGCTCGCTTTCCATCTCCTTCATGCCCCGCATCAGTTCCTCGCCGATCAGGGTATGCTTCTTGATCTCGTCAAACTCCTCCGGCGTCAGGGGGCCGGTCTTTCGCAGCAGGGCATCCGGCACGCCCATCTTTCCGATGTCGTGGAACATAGCCGCGGCGGCGGCCCGCCGGCAGTCCTGCAGGGTCAGGCCGTATTTATCCGTGCGTTCCAGCATTCTCTGCAGCAGCCGCTGCGTGATCTGCTCCACGTGCCGCCCGTGGTCCGCGCCCTCGCCGTTGCGGTAGCCCATCACCCGCGACAGGATATCCGCCGCGATGCCCATCATATGCTCCTGCCGCCGCAGCTGCTGCATCATCACCGCTGCCAGCCGCCGCTGCCGCGCATACAGCTTCACGGTGTTCATCACCCGCTGCCGCACGATACGGATATCAAAGGGCCGTTCTATGTAGTCCGACACGCCCATGTCATAGGCCTGCCGCACCTTTTCTTCTGAGCCGTCCGCCGTGATGATAATGACCGGGATATCCTCGATAAACCCCCGCTTATTCATCTCATCCAACACCTGCAGGCCGTCCATCTCCGGCATGATCATGTCCAGCAGCACCAGTGAGATATCCGCGCCGTAGGTCTCCAGCTGCGCCATGCACTCCCGGCCGTCCTTCGCCTCCAGCACGTTGAAATCCTCCGCCAGCATCTCCCGCAGTATCGCGCGGTTCATAGCCGCATCGTCCACCACAAGAATATGCGGCTTGATCTCCTCCCCCTCCACGGGGGTATCCTCGGTGACCACGGCGTCCTTTCTTCGCTTGGCCCGGTACATCAGCCGGTCCGCCCGCTGCACCGCCTGGGCGATCGTCTCCTGCTGCGCCATGACGCAGCCCACGCTGATGGTGATATGCTGGCCGCCCTCGCAGCCCGGTATGCTCACTGTCCGCAGCCGCCGCTGAATGTCTCCCAGCACGGTGGCAAAGGCCGCCTGCTCCACGCCCGGCAGCAGCAGCAAAAACTCGTCGCCGCCGTAGCGCACCAGTGAGCCGCTGCGGCCCACTACCTCATAGATGGTATCCGCCAGCGCCCGCAGCGCGTTGTCGCCCACCTGATGGCCATTCATGTCGTTATACAGCTTCAGATCGTCCATATCGATGAGCGCTACACCGCCGCGGTATACCTCATTGCTCATCTCCCGCTGGTAATGGTTGCGGCTCAGCGCGCCGGTCAGCGCGTCTATCTCCTGCTCCTGTGTATCCCGCCCGGAGATGACCAGCACATAGTCGTTGATCCGGTCGATGCGGATGTCATACTGCCGGCAGCCTACGCCGCCCTGCCGGAACCGCAGGCGAAAGCTCTCGTTTCGCTCCTTTTCGTAGAAAAAGCTCCGCAGGTTTTCGCTGCTGAGATAGCGCATCCACACGCTTTTCTCCGCCAACACACCGCCGTTATCCCGAAAGATGTCCCGCAGCTCCTCTACGGTGTACCATTTGTCCTCCAGCCCACTGGCCAGACTGGTTTTCCGGACCCGCAGCTTTCCCCGGGTCCTGTCATATTCACATACGGTGTCGCAGATCGGCAGCAGTGCCGCGATAAAGGCTTCCTTCTCGATCATGGCTGGACCTCCGTCCCTATCATATCAGCCTTATTATAGCATCTTAATACCGTATTGCAACGGCTTCCCCCTGAAACGCTGAATTTTTCGCCTGTTTTACAGGCGGCGCGCCGGGGTGTGCTGTCGGTGAACGGCCCTGACCCGCACAGGGCAAAATAAAACCGCCCGGACGGGCGGTTTTGTTTTGCCTTTTTGCGATCTAACTGCGGCGGCGTCGGCGGAGGGCTAAAACGGTCAGTGCCGAAATGGAAGCACCAACAATAAGCCATGCCCACGGACCGGCGGAGGGCGCGGCGGCCGGCAGAGGCTGCCAGGCGGCATACAATGTCATATCCGCCGTGACCGGCGCATTGAAATCCCAGGGGCGGGTCAGGTCGTAGTCACTGTACCAGCCGGTGAAGCGATAGCCCGAGCGGGTGGGCGCCTGCGGCGGCGCCAGGGGCGTTCCACGGAGCACCTCCGCCGGCGCTACGCCGCTGCCGCCGTTACTTTGGAAGGTCACACGGCACTGCTCCGACACCACCACCGTGACGTCCCGGGCAGCGGCAGCGTAGCGGCCCATGCCGTCCTCGGTGGACACCAGGTAATGGCTGCCGGTTATGGCGGACGCACCGCCGTCGGCCAGGACCTTCAGCTGAAAGGAGCCGACGACCGTCTCATCCGCCCAGTCCGCGCCGCCGCCAAAGTCTACGCAATTCATGTAGACCGCCTGACGGCCATCACGCAGCGTGACCAGCGTCGTCTTGACGCCCTCGCGGAGCAGGGTGCCATCAGGCTGATAGGCGAAGAAGGCAGGATCGAAGCATATCTCGTCCTGCATGGCGAACATCGGTCCTGTGCCGGTGGTCCGGCACAGGGCAAGCGATACCGTTACGGTATCGCCGGCGGCGGCATGGTACGTCGCCTCTCCGTTGGCGGCAAGGCGGAATTCATAGTGCCGGCTGTCGTCGCCCCAGGCCAGGGACGGCGCCAGCAGCAGCACCGCCAGCAGTGCCAGAACTACCCGCTTCATGGTCCGCCTCAGTTCAGGAAGTCCTTGAGCTTCTTGCTGCGAGAGGGGTGCCGCAGCTTACGCAGGGCCTTGGCCTCGATCTGGCGGATACGCTCACGGGTGACGTTGAACTCCTTGCCTACCTCTTCCAGCGTGCGGGTACGGCCGTCCTCGATACCGAAGCGCAGCTTCAGCACCTTCTCCTCCCGGGGCGTCAGGGTACCCAGCACGTCCACCAGCTGCTCCTTCAGCAGGGTGAAGCTGGCGGCCTCGCTGGGCTCGGACGCGGCCTCGTCGGGGATGAAGTCGCCCAGATGGCTGTCCTCCTCCTCGCCGATGGGCGTCTCCAGCGACACGGGCTCCTGGGCGATCTTCAATATCTCGCGGACCTTGTCCACGGGCATATTCATCTCGGCGCTGATCTCCTCGGGGCTGGGGTCGTGGCCCAACTCCTGCAGCAGCTGGCGGGACACGCGGATGACCTTGTTGATGGTCTCCACCATGTGGACGGGGATGCGGATGGTACGCGCCTGATCGGCGATGGCGCGGGTGATGGCCTGACGGATCCACCAGGTGGCGTAGGTGGAGAACTTATAGCCCTTGGTGTAGTCGAACTTCTCCACGGCCTTGATCAGGCCCAGATTGCCCTCCTGGATCAGGTCCAGGAACAGCATACCGCGGCCCACATAGCGCTTGGCGATGGACACCACCAGACGCAGATTGGCCTCGGCCAGCTGCTGCTTGGCCTTCTCGCCGGCCTTGATCTGCTTTTTCAGCTCGGCCATCTCCGCCTCAGGGATGGCCGAGCCGTCCGCCTCGGCCTGCGCCACACGCGCCTCGGCCTCGCGGCCGGCGGACATAACGGTGGCCAGCTCCACCTCCTGATCGGCGGTCAGCAGGGGCACCTTGCCGATCTCCTTCAGGTACATACGCACGGGATCGTCAATGTTGAAGCTGTCCACCAGCGTGTTGGGGTCGACCAGCTCCTCCTCCTCGATCTCGGCGATCTCATCCATAGCGGGCTCGCCATCCTCATCGGGCAGGTCGGCCAGGAAATCCTCGCTGCCTATCTCGATGCCCAACTGCTCCAGAGAGTCGTAGATGGAGTCCATCTGCTCGCTCTCCAGGTCCAGCTCGTCCAGCACGTCGGACAACTCACCGGCATCCAGCTTGCCCTTCTTCTTACCCTTGGTAAACAGGTCGCGCAGCTTCTCGTTGCCGTTCAGCAGCGCGGCCGCCGGCAGGGACGCGATGGTCTTTTCGTCCAGGCCGCCCTTGGCGGGCTTCTCCTGCGCCGGCGCGGCCTCCTGCAAAAGCTGGTCCGCCATCTGCTCCAACTGCTCCGCGGTGTACTTTTCTTCGGTCATGTTCGCTTTCCTCCGTAACCTTTTTTATCTTTATACGTCTCCATCGCCGCCGCCAGCGGATCCGTGCCGCCGGTGCGCTTGGTGTACTCTTCCCGAATGATGCGTATGTAATCCGCCAGCGCCTGCGGCGCGTTGGCTGCGGATTCCGGTTTTTGCAGCAGCGCCGTCAGGTGGTTCATCTCCTCCGGCGTCAGCACCGCGGCCAGCGCCGCCATGCTCGCGTGCCCCCGCCGCTGCCACAGCTCGCCGTAGATGCGGCCCAGCAGCGGCGAAGAGAATTCCTCCGGCCGCACCGGCATTTCCGGCGGGAACAGGCTCTCGTCCTGCATCAGCAGACGGATAACGCCCTCCTCCGCCAGCGCGCTGCGTACATTCTGATAACGGATGCTGCGGTCCGCGGGCTGCAGGGCCGACACCGGATTCATCTCCTGACGCTCCTGCGCCTTCCGTGCCTTGGCCTGCACCCGCTTGGCGGCCCGCTGGACCTCCATCCGCATGGCCTCCGCCGGCAGGGACGCCGCCTCGGCGGCCCGGGTGGTATATACCTCCCGTTCCACGGGGTCATTTAGTTTACATAACGTTTCAGCAATCTCCCCCGCGTAGGCGATACGGCCCTTGTCGTCCTTCAGATCATACTTGGCCGTGATCTCAGACATCGTGAATTCAATGCCGTTTGCACTTCCGGAAAGCAACTGCTCAAAGGCGTCCCTACCCTGGTATTTGATAAAGTCGTCGGCATCCTGCTTTACATAATGTCCATCCACCAATCGCTGCGGCAGACGCAGGACCTTCACGGTGAACTCGCTGTTCTGCAGCAGCTCCAGCGCCCGGTCCGTGGCCATCTGGCCCGCGCCATCGTTGTCGTAGCACAGCACCAGCTCCTTGGTGAAGCGGCTCAGCAGACGTATCTGCTCCTGGGTCAGCGCCGTGCCCATGCAGGCCACCGCGTTGTCGAACCCCGCCTGATGCAGCGTCACCACGTCCAGGTTGCCCTCGCACAGGATCATGTTGGGCCGCTTGGTCTTTTTGGCCAGGTTCAGGCCGTAGAGCACCCGGCGTTTGCTGTACGCCACCGTTTCGGTGGTGTTCATGTATTTCGGCTCCGACTTGTCGATCACGCGGCTGCCGAAGCCCACCACGTCGCCCCGCACATCGATGACCGGCAGCATCAGCCGGTTGCGGAACTTATCGTACAGTCCGCCGTTTTTCCCGTTGACCACCAGCCCGGAGGCCAGCAGTTCCTGCTTGGTGAAGCCCTTGTCTGTCATGGCGCGGAGCAGCGCGTCCCACTGGTCCAGCGACGCGCCCATGCCGAAGCGCACCGCGATGCCGCGCCGTATCTGCCGCTTGTCCAGATACGCCTGCACCGCCGCACCCTGCGGAAGCTGCAGCTGGTCGTAGTACCACCGCGCCGCCGCGCGGTTCAGCTCCAGCACACGCCGCCGCAGCCGGTCGGCGTTGCTGCGGGCCTCGTCCTCCGCCGGCAGCGGGATGTTGGCCCGCTTGGCCAGGAACTCCACCGCCTCCGGGAACGACAGGCCCTCGATCTCCATGATGAAATTGATGACGCCGCCGCCCTTTTTGCAGCCGAAGCAGTGGTAGATCTGCTTGTCCGGCGCTACGGAAAACGAGGGCGTTTTTTCGTTGTGAAAGGGGCACAGGCCGAACAGGTTGCCGCCCTTGCGCGTCAGCGTCACATAGCCGGATACCACGTCCGCGATGTCGTTCCGCGCCACCACTTCGTCCAGAAACTGGTCGCTGAAATGCACGAAAAGCCCTCCTTTCCCCCGCCGAACCGCGGTGCAAAATAAATCTGACAATATACTATACCAAAAAACTTCCTCAAATCCTCTTTTTTCGCAAAAGTTTTTAGCCGTGACGGATGAGGTGTCACAAAAAAAGAAAAGCCCCGTAGGAAAACAATCTTTACTATCCCTCCCGCGGCAGCGGGAGGGATAATTAAACACAAAAAAAGAAAGGCCCAGCGGGCAAGCAATCTTTACTATCCCTCCCGCGACAGCGGGAGGGATAATTAAGCGCAAAAAAAGAAGCCCCCGTAGAAAAACAATCTTTACTATTCCTCCCGCGACAGCGGGAGGAATAATTAAACACAAAAAAAGAAAGGCCCAATGGGCCTTTCTCTTTTTTGAGTTTAATTAGAACTCCTTTTTCTTGCCGA
>PPYF01602706.1_pt1 | contig 72769 bp, 66 predicted proteins | sample 1559871 | NCBI WGS metagenome assembly PPYF01 (sample SAMN08240021, study PRJNA423297) | Human gut metagenome, whole genome shotgun sequencing project.
AGATCAATGTGAATTATTAGCTAGAAGTGCAGCATAAAAAAGTTTGACTTTTTGTGTCCAAAATATTGACATAAGACCACATTGATATGTATATGAAGTCCGGTCTGTACATTGCAGAGATTGTTAAACGTCTTTACCAGAGCGAAAAAATGAAGATTTTGTATCCTGATGGAGAAGAGCGTTTAAAGCATATCTTTGAGAAACAGGTATATGGTTTAGCTCCAACAGAGATTATTTACAAGATTGCAACAAGCTATATTCTTGGCTTCGATGAGGAAGTTAAGATTAAAAATCATAATTTTAAACAAGTGGATGCATTACCTTATGCAAAAGAAGGTACGTTGAATCAAATGCTTGATGATGTGTATGGAGTTAACAATGAGATGTAGTGAATGGTAAGAGTAAAGAAAGATGGAATCAATATCAATTACTACATTCGCATAGATGTTAAGGAGAAACTGGACAATTATCGTGAACAGGTTGGACAGACAAACACAATGGCAATGGAAAGAATTCTAGATGATTTCTTGACCCAATATTTTTAAGATAATTGTTCAGATATACAAGGAAATATTTCTTCTGATAAATAGAATATTATAAAATAAAGCCCACGGACTTGATTGTCTGTGGGTATTTTGTTAATTGTGTAAGTTGATTGTATTTGAGGATTTAAGCTGTCTGATAAGTTCTTGTAATTTTATAGTTGCCTGTAATCAGGCTATCTCATTTATCAATTCTCGGTTCTGAGCTCTATATATTCGCAATAATCATAGCCATTAGCAGCAAAGGAATTATGATAGTAATAATAAGCGTTATTATAATCTACTGGTGCATATGTCTCCATAGGTGAAAAAATAGTTAGAAACTCTAAAATAATATGTTTCTTTCATTATACCAATTGGAGCATAAATGTATTCTGTTAATTTTTCTATCTAGAATATAAGAAACAATATGATTAATTGTTAATAGAAATTCAGGGCATTTATCTACGATAGAATATCTATAAATATCATTTAAACTATTCTTAATAAAAAATTCTACTGTAGCTCCATAGTGATATAGCTTACTTGATAAACCGGCTAATTTTCTTCTGAAATCACATTTATAATAAACAGTACATACATTAGTAAATTAATTACTAAGGCAATGTGGAAAAAAGTTGAATTTGATGGTAATATGATATAAATGATAAAAAAGTAAAAATACAACTATTTATAGAGAAGGAGAGAAGTATGTGGATTGATAGTGCATCAAATATAGATATGTTAGCGTATAAACCTTTTGCAGAATTATTATATAGAATTATAGATGATGAGAGAATGAATCCATTAACCATTGGACTATATGGAAGCTGGGGAGCAGGAAAATCTACAGTTTTAAAATTGACAGAAGCTATTATATCTAAAAAAAGGTCAGAGAGTAGTAAAAATATAAAGTCTATCAATATTAATGCGTGGATGCTTGAAAGCTATGATGATGCTAAATGTGCGTTGATGGAGTCATTGTTAAAAAGTATGGAGGAGTATGGAAAAGAAAAAGGTAAAATAAAAGGTCTTTTTAAGAGAGTAGATTATTTAAGGTTAGGAGCAGCAGCAGTTAAAAAAGGTATTCCGTTAGCATTAAGTTTGGCAACTGGCAATCCAGCACCATTTATGATTAATCTTTCTGATAGCATAATTAATAAATTAAAATCGGAAGATGGGATTCAAGATATATATGATGGTGTTAACAAGTTGTCAAATGAATATATAAAACCTAAGGATGGAAATAGTGAAAGTATAGTAGAAAATGTTAGAATGTTTAAAGAAGAGTTTCAAGAACTTATTAAATCTTTAGGTGTGGATAACTTAGTTGTAATGATAGATGATTTGGACCGTTGTACTCCAGAGAAAATTATAGATACTCTAGAGGCTATAAAATTATTTTTAGCAGTACCTAGAGTTACATTTATAATAGCCGTGGATGAAAGGGTTATTAAATATTCAATAAAATCAAGGTATCCAATGATTGATAATGATAGTGTTGATATATCAAAGGATTATATTGAAAAGATAATCCAACTACCTGTTAATATACCAGAATTATCAGAAGTAGATATCATGAATTATATGTATCTTTTAGCAAATGAGCTTTTTATGGAGAAAGAAACATTTGAAGCACTTATTGAAGGGTTATATAAAGATGGTGTTTTCTATACAGGTGGCAAAATAACAGAATCAAAAGTGTTAGGGATTGTTGGAGAAGAGGCGTTAACAGATGGGCGAATTAAAAATGTTACAGAATATCGAGAGTTTATAGATGTAGTATGGAAGACTAGCGGTGTAGTTTCTGGCGTTTTAAAGGGTAACCCAAGACAAGCAAAAAGATTTTTAAATACATTTTTAGTTAGAAAAAATATGGCTGAAATATATTATGGAACAAATAATGATATAAGTATAGAGATATTGGCAAAACTTTTAGTTTTAGAATATATAGATGTGGACTTATTTAAAAAACTAAATCAATGGAATAACAAAGCTGATGGTGGAATAATAGAGGAGTTAAAAGAATTATGTGATTTGGTAAGTAAGGGTGAAGAACTACCTCCTAAGTATGGTATTTGGAGCAGTGACAAGATTAAGAGGTGGATTGAATCAGAGCCATTAAAGATATATGAAAAAGATTTAAGTAAATACTTTTACTTATGTAGAGAATCACTTTCAGGTGAAGTAGATAGTGTTGAGAATCTTAATCGTGAGGAAAAGGAGATTCTAAATAAGATAATTGATGCAACATCTGGAACAGAGGAGAAAGAGATACTAAAACTAAAAGAAATTCATCAAGATTCAGCAAATAAAATCCTAAAGGTTTTAATAAAAATGTTTAAGGACAAGAGAGGAAAGGTAATGAATATTGCAATAATATATAAGAATTTTGAAAGTTGGAGATATGAAATACTTGAGCATATAAAAACATATTCTAAAGCTGATGTAAATCCTATTAGTGTTGGATATTTAACAATGATATATAACACTACACCAGAAGATATGGAAGAAATTCTTAATATGTGGGTTAAAAATAAGGTTACTAATCAAAAAATTGTTAATATTATTAAAGGAGCAAAAAAATAATGGGAACATCCAAAGGCTATATACCACCTAAAAATACAGACTGGAAAAAAGCTAAAGCGGCTGTAACAAGAATGATAAATAATAATGAGAAATCATTAGGAATAAAGAATGCAGTAAGTGAGTATGCAAAAGCGTATTCATCAACTCATTTAGGTAATAGTAAATTAGGCACAGTATCTGGAAATGTAATAGGATTTTTATTAAATGCTAAACAGTATGGATTAGATAAAGCACTATCAGATGAGGGATTAGATTTTTTAGTTGGTAAGCCTACTGATGAGATTTATATAGGTCTTACTGATTATTTTTGCACAGATAACTCTACGATAGATGAAAGTGTTATAAGAGACTGTATTGTTGAAATTTTTACTGATAATAATATTGTTGATTTTGAAGACCTGGACAAACTAGATGGAAATATACTCTTACAAAACTTTATTATTAAATATATACAAATTAATTTTGAGGTGGCATTTACGGAGAAAATTTATGGAGTATGTGAAAATCAAGATAAAGCTAAATCTTATATAAAAGATGTTAAACAATATATTGATGATACAATAAGAAACTTATATGAAATGGATGAGCTATTGGGTATAAATTGGAAGGGTAAGGAAGGAAAAGATTTTATTGATAAAAAATGTAAGGAATGCTATGAATTAATTCAGGCTTTTGAGGAGGTGTAGTTGTTGAAAATATGGATTAATAAATGTAAGAACGAATATAATAATGAGGAAAATCAAGAATATATAGTATTTAACTTATTAAATAAGAAGAATCACTCAAATATTAAAACTGATATAGAAAATTTATGGAGGAGATTTGGAGTAAAAACCATACCTAATATAAATGAAGATTTAATTATTATAGCTTTAAGTGTATATGCTATAGATAAAAGAATTCCAAGGAGAGTTTTTAATGATGGATGGACAAGATATATAGAAGTAAATATTCCAGTATTAGATTTAGAAAAATGGAATAAAGTAAAGTATGATTTAGAGAAAACATTAGGATTTTTAAGTGGTGATGTATGGAAGTTTAATTTTAGAAGTACTCTAGAGAAATTTAGAGGAAATAAAGTTAGCAAATTTAATTTAGTAAAAAATAAAGAATTTGATTGTGTTAGCTTATTTTCTGGAGGATTAGATTCATTTTGTGGTGCAGTAAAACTATTAGAAGAAAAAAAGAATATTTGTTTTGTAGGATTTAAGGAATATGGTCTTCTTGAGAAAAGACAAAAACAAATATTTGACATACTTGAAAATAACTACAATCAAAGTAATAAAGAGATACTATTATTTAATGGAACACCATACGCACCGATGGTTAATAATGAAAAAGATAATAAATATAACATGGGGGTAGAAAGTACAAGTAGGAGTAGGTCATTTTTATTTATAGCTGGTGCATTGGCTATAGCAGCAATTATTGGCAATGATATTCCAGTGTATATTCCTGAAAATGGATTTATAGGATTAAATGTTGCCTTAACTATGAGTAGAAAGGGAACATGTAGTACTAGAACAACACACCCATATTTTTTAAGAGAACTCAATAAAATCATAGAGGCTATAGGCGTAACAAATAAGGTGGAGAATTTCTATGCATATAGGAGTAAGGGGAACATAGTTGAGGAAGTGAAGAGTACGCAAGCATTTATTGAGGGTGCAGGATTAACAATATCTTGCTCACATCCATGTTTATCAAGATATGATAAAATTACACCACCATTAAATTGTGGGTATTGTTATCCTTGCTTAATTAGACGAGCTTCAATGAATAATGCTAAGAGTTGTGATGGAAATTATAATACTAACTATAATATAAGCAGAGAGTTTATTAATAAATATAACAAAATAGAAGGAAGAGCAAGTGATTTAAAGGCGGTATTATGGAGTCTAAATAGATATTTATCACTAGAAGATAAATCAGAAGTGAAAAAATTAGTTATTAAAACAGGAAACTTATGTAATGATGAGGTAGAAAAACTATCAGAAGTTTATATTGAGTCTATGGAGCAATTAAAGATAATGGTAATAGAAGAGAGTAAAAATGATAATGGAGATATATTAAATTATACAGGAGTTGAGATTAAAAATGAATAATTTAATTGATACGCATTTTCATTTAGATTGTTATAAAAATCATAGTCAAATTTATGATGATATAAATAAATTAGAACAATATACTATTTGTGTTACTAATCTTCCAGGGGTATTTGAAAGCTGTATTGGAATGTATAAAGAGACTAAATACATAAAATTTGCAGTAGGATATAACCCTCAAATGATTATTAGTAATAAATTTGATAAGGTTTCATTTTTAAGAGCAATGCATAAAACCAAGTATGTAGGTGAAGTAGGATTGGATTTTTCAAAGCCTTATGAGAATTATAAATCAAAGCAAATAGTAATATTTGATTTTATTTGTAAAGTAGCGGCTAAAGAGAATAAAATTCTTTCAATACATTCAAGAAAAGCTGAGAAAGAGGTGTTAGCTTTATTAAAAAAAAATAAAGTTAAATATGCTATAATTCATTGGTATACTGGTAATGTTGATTTGGTTAAAGAGTTTATTAAAGAGGGATATTACTTTTCCATTAATCCAGCTATGACAAGAAGTTTAGCTGGGAAAAAAATAATAGGTGAAATTCCGATGGAGAGAGTTTTGGTGGAAACTGATGGACCTATAAGTAAGATGAATGGAAAAAAAATTGAGCCAAAGAATCTTATTGAGGTTTATGAGAAGATTGATGATATATATAATATAAAAAATTGTAGAAATATTATTTATAATAACTTTAAAAGATTACTTAATGAAAATTTAAAAGATATAAATAGAGTACTTTATTAATAAAGAATCTATTCTAGTGGCATTATAGGAAGAAGCCATACAATAAAAGCAATTGCAGATAATATTAATAGCAAAAGTATTAAATAATAAAAGTATTAATTTGATATATAATGAGTATTGCAAGTTTAAAAAAGGTATAAATGTACTATCAGCAATTTTAAGTAAAGGATTAGAATTTTTTTATTATATAATTATTGTTAATGCAAATGATTTTAAAAATAATAAATGAGATAGAAGATTATTGTATATTGCAGTTACTAGAGCATTACATAAATTAGAGATTTATACTGATAGTAAGGGCGGCTTTATAACTTCTATTAATAAAAATTTATAGGAAAGCACGTTTAGATTGTCTATTGATCCTATTAATGATACATTAACAATTACTATTATAAAAACTTTAACGGATTGGTTTGGAAAGCTTCTACAAGAATATATAGATTATGTATATAATATGGACAGTTTAAGTGAGTTATCTAGATTCGTAAATAAGTTAGATGGCGTCTAAGATATAGACAAGATTTTTAAAGAAGAGGAGATTATTATAGTACAAAAAAACAATATAAATTTACAAAGATGAAAAAACTTTCAATGAAGCTAGTGTAATATTATAAACTGAATGTGAGATAGAACATCTAGATAAGTTAATTTGTAAGATTAAAGGCAGAGGTAAATTTGCAACTGAAAATCAATTGGATGTATTTTAAAAATAAAAGATTAAAAATAGTTTTAGAGTTAATGTTTAGGTTGTTAAGCATTAACTCTTTTTATAGTGTTTAAAGACCGGTAATTTTAAAATTACTGGTCTTTAAAATATGTATAATCAACATTAAGAACTTCAGCTATTTCTTTTATAGTTTCTGTTTTAGGGATTCGATTTCCTTGTTCCCAATAACATACACTAGTAAAGCTCCTATTCAATAAATTAGCAAATTCATGTTGATTTAAATTTCTCTCAAGTCTAAGATATCTTAATTTTTGAGCAAATGTATCTAATTCCATATCTTGTAGTATAATAGTATTAATATTAAACTTTATTACTGAAAATAATGTTGCAAAAGTTGCACTTTTGTACACACTGCACATGCAAAGCTAATGACAACTTATTATCCACTAGAAAAGCTTAGAAAGATTATAGGATTAGAATATGCTAAATATATTGATCCTTACGCTGGAAGCAAAGGAAACTCCGTAAGATATCTATCTGTTGCTCCAAGGACTAATGATCTTAAAGTTGATGGAGTTGATAATCTATTTTGTGCAGGAGAAAAAAGTGGCTTATTTGTAGGTCATACTGAAGCCATATGCACTGGAAGCTTAGCAGGACATAATGCTGTAAGACTTGCTATAGGAGTACCTCTTCTTATATTACCTACTTCAATTGCCATTGGAGATATAATTTCATATGCTAATGAAAAGGCTAAAACAAGAGATGGAAGAAAGAATAGATATACTTTTGCTGGTGCAGAATATTTTAAGCATATGCAAGATATTGGATTATATACCCTTGATAAAGATGAAATTAATTTAAGAATTAAGAAGTTAAATCTTAATAATATATTCAATCTAAAACTAATATAAAAAGAGTCAATTTTTATTATACAACAAAGAGGACGGTAGATAGATTTGTGTAAAATACAAATCTGCCTACTGTCTTTTTATACGATTAGTTGGTAGTTTTGGAATAATATACTATATAAATTTTAAGAGGATTTTTTATGACAAGAAAAAATGACATCAACATTAGTATTTCTAGATAATAAAAAATATTACTGGAAATCAAAATTACCAGTAATATTTGATTTATAAGAAACTATATTCCACAAAATTATCTATAGTCTCGCAGATAGTTTTTATATTTTACAAAACTATCTGCTCTTATGTTTAAAAAATTAATTGTTTAGTATATTAGTTGAAAAGCCGTTTTTTCCATTTTCTTTTACAGTATATAAGATTTCATCTGCTTTTTGATATAGTTCAGTAAAATTTATATTATCTTTAGTAAATACAATTCCTATGCTCAATGATATATTTTGGCTAATATCATTATAAGTTACAGTCTTATTCATAGTATTACATAAGTTAGTTGCAATTTTAGATGCAACATGCAAATTACTAAAATCTAAATCCTTCATAAACACTATAAATTCATCACCACCCCAACGACCAACTATATCACTTTTTCTAAATAGACGTTTTAAATTGTCAGCTAAATCCTTTAGTACATCATCACCAATTTTATGACCTAAATTATCATTTACACCTTTAAAATTATCTATATCTATAATAAAAAATGCACCATATAAGTCATTAGATTTATTCTCAATATAATTACTTATTAGCTCTTTACATGCTCCACGATTAAATATTCCTGTTAATGAATCTGTTTCGCTTTTCTCTTTTAAAAGGCTATTTTGTTTATTTTTATTTTGTAATCTAATTTTCATAATTATATAGGTTGATAAAGATGTTATAACTAATATTGATATTATAAATATCATCACTTCAATATAATTTGAATATATAAATGATTGTAAGGTGATTTTGTTTTTAGTATATAATGTGTTTTTATAAACAATAGTATTTAACTCTTCAGCAGAAATACTATTTATAATTTTATTTATAATTCTTAAAAGTAGTACATCATTATTATTTGATAATCCAATACATAAATCATTATTTAATTTATTTTTATATATAACAGATATGTTTTTATAATATTTTTCTCTTGTATTAGATTCTATACTATATAAATCACCATAGGTATAATCAGCAGTTCCTTTGTTTACTGCATTTATACAATCTTCAATATTATCGTAGTAAATAATTTTGCTACTATCAATATTTTCTATAGATATATCTAAATCATATAAATACTTTTTAGGTAGTGCTAATATTTTATCAGATTCATCAGCATTTACAGTTAATTTATTTTCTATTTTAAAAATAGGGGATGAAATATATGATTTTGTCATATATAAGTTGTATTCATCCATAAAACTGTAATTATTAGGGATTCCAATCAAAATATCTGCTTTGTGTTCTTTAATAAAATTAAGTGCTTCTTCAAAGCTATCAACTACTTGAAGTTCTATATCTATATTTAACTTTTTAGAAATAATATTAGCTATATCGATAGAAATTCCTTCAGGTTTTTTATTTTTAGAATTCCAGTTTTGAAGAGGAGCAAAGTTATTAACATATACAGCTTTGATTTTTTTTATGTTTTTTAAGAATTCCATTTCATCATGAGTTAAACTTAAATGATAGTTATCCTCAACTTGAAAATATTTATTGTATAAAGATATACTGTAATTAGGACTTATTTGTCTTATTTGTGAAATTGAATAATTAAGCTCTTTTATTATTGCATCATTTCCTTTTGTAGTAGCAAGATAGTATGGTCTTGATGCAAATTTTGTTACAACTCTTTCATCTTTAGATAATAGTAAGTCCTTTGCTAAAATAGCATCAATTTCTTTATTTTTTAAAGCTGTATGTAATAAATTATCTGAATTTTTATCATATTCAATAATTTTTATATTTTTTATGTTGTTATTCTCACAAAATTTATAGAATTTATCTATAGCTGATGATCCTTCTACAACTCCAACAGTAATATTGTTTAAAGTTTTAAAGTCAGTTTCAACTATGGTGGTATTGTTTTTTAGTACAGAAATGGTATAATAAGATGCTCCTATATCATATTCAGGAAAATCGAATAGTGTTTCTGTAAAATCATTTTTTAACATTGCACCAGCAAGATCAATTTCTCCATTCATTAATTTAGTAGTTATTTCATCTGGTGTACATTCTATAAAATTATATTTCCATCCAGTAAATTTTGATATTTCCATCAAATATTCATATAAATATCCAGTATATTTACCATCTATAAATTTTGAAAATCCGTCCACTTCTGAAAATCCTACATTTATAGTATTATCTTTAGCATAAGCTATTTGTAAAGGATAAAAATTCATTATATACGTTAGTAATAAAAGTATAGTTGCAAAAATTATTTTTTTCATAGAATATTCTCTTTCTTATTTAAGATTATTGTTTTATATTATTCTTTATAATTAGTTTTTTCAAATCTTCATTATTATATTTTTTATTCATAAATATATAGCATAATTAAACTCTCCTTAATTCATTTGCACTCAAACATTGAAAAATGTCGATATATATAGTATATTATTTAAGTATAATGTATATTGTTTTGGTTATTTTGTAAAGTTTTTAAATAAAAATAAATATTTTTTAAATGTAGAAAAGGAGTAGTATGGAAAAGTATACAATTATAATGTGTTTTTTGTTAGTTATAAGTTATTTTATAGCTAAAATTAATTTAAGTTATAAAAAAGGTATAATATTGGTAAATACTGTTGTTTCAATAACTTATATAATCTGGAGAATAACAGTTATTCCAATTCATAGTGGTGTTTTTAGTTTTGTAATTGGTGTAATGCTTTATAGTGCTGAATTTTTAGGATTGATAGCATTTTTTAATTTTCAATATTTATTTTATAAAAAATATAAATTAGAAGTTAAGACATTGGATGTTTATAAAAATGAGGAAATTCCATTTGTAGATATTCTAATATGTACATATAACGAACCACTATATTTATTAGAAAAAACAATAGCAGCATGTATAAATTTGCATTATCCACAAAACAAATTTAAAATACACATATGTGATGATGGTATAAGACAAAAGTTAAAAGAATTATGTGATAAATATGATATAAACTATATTACAAGAAATGATAATGCTGGTGCAAAAGCTGGTAATATAAATAATGCACTTAAATTTATAAAAGGAGATTTATTTGTTGTATTAGATGCAGATATGATTCCTAAAAAATGTTTTTTATCTAAAACAGTTGGATATTTCTCCAATGAACATTTAGCATTTGTTCAAACTCCACAGGTTTATTATAATAAAGATATGTACCAATATAATTTATCTAAAAATATACCAAATGAGCAAGATTTTTTTATGAGAGATATTCAAGAAGCAAGAGCTGCTCATAATGCAGTCTTACATGTTGGTACAAATGCTGTATTTAGAAGAAAATATATAAATGAGATAGGTGGATATCCAACATATTCTATAACAGAAGATATGGCAGTTGGAATGATGTTGCAAGCTAAAGGATATGATTCTATTTTTGTAAATGAAGAATTAGTATTAGGTTTGAGTGCTGTTACTTTTGAAGAATTAGTTAAACAGAGGGACAGATGGTGTAGAGGGAATCTACAAGTTTTAAAGCATTTTAATCCTATATTTATGAAGGGATTAAGTTTTTCACAGAGAATAGCCTATTTTGATGGTGCTGTATATTGGTTTTCAAATTTACAAAAAATGATATATATGATATGTCCAATCATTTTTCTTATTACTGGAAGATTAATAATAGATTCATCCTTAATTAATCTATTAATGTTTTATATTCCTTTTATATTAGGAAATATATTAATTTTTGAAGTATTATCCCCTAAAACAAGAAGTGCAAAGTGGAGTCATTATTATGATATTGCTATGTCACCACATTTGAGTTTATCTATATTAAAAGAACTTATTGGATTAAAAATTAATTTTAATATTACATCAAAAGAAGTTATACAAAACAAGAGACATTTTCATTATAAGATAGTTATACCACATATATTAATTATAATTGTAACTATAATATCATGGATAATATCTACAAGGTCATATATATATAATAATATAAGCGTAGGAGCATATATACTAAATATGGCATGGAGTATATATAATTTCATAGGTATTGGAGTTTCTTTATATGTAGCATATCAAAAACCAATATTTAGAACCAGTGAAAGGATTATGATAACTGAAAATATTGTTGTAGAAATAAGTAATGATTATGGTTCAACACAAGGAAATCTAATTGATATATCTGAAATTGGAGTTGGAGTAAGATTACATAATATTAACGAAAATATTCTGAAAGTTAAAGATAATATTATGCTTGATTTAAATAAAACTAAATTTGAATGTGAAGTAATAAGAACTAGTAACGATTTTGTTGCATTAAAATTCAAAAAAATATGTCCAAGCCAAATGAAAATTATTATGAGTATTTTTACTGATAATATGAGTCCATATTATAAAATTAAATAGAAGATAAAATAATATTCTATAGTTAAAAACTAAAAGAGAATTCTAATGCGAATTCTCTTTTAGTTTTTAACTATGCTGTTATAAGTTTATAACATGATAAGCGCAATTCACCATTAGGCGAAGTTCGAATAAACCACTGATAATTGCTATTACTGTATGTTTGCTTTTTTATCTCCGAAAGTTCACAAGAGGTGACTACTGGAATATAGTAGTACAGAATCGTATCCTTTTGCAAAGTTATAAAAACTGTAGCTTCATAGTCAGTAAAATAATCTGTTAATGTATCAAGACAAATTTCAATATACTCATCAGTAACATCAAATTTACATTCATATTCTTGGCGAGTTTTAATATTTTGTAATATTACACTCATCTTAGAAAAATCTTTTAGTTCTAATTTAGAATAATATAAAAATATACTGTTTGAAATTTTAACAAATTTTTTTACTTTTAATCTTTTATTAGGAAAATAAATCAATGATTTGTGATTTTCTAGTTCATTAATTTCTATCATTTGGTGACTCCTTTCTATATATTATAAATATTTTAATGATATAATATATAGAAATATTTATAAAATGTTACTAATCATACAAGCATTTCTATCATTAAATCTAATGTGGATTTTGTCTTCTTTAAATTATCAACATAATCAGCTATATGATTTTTATAAAATTCTACGCCTTCATCTGTAATGGCATATACTTTTTTACTTCGTTTATTCATAGCTTCATCACCTATCCAATGGCTTGTTACATAGCCTTTAAGTTCTAAATCATATAATGTTTCATATATGGTACTTGATGAAACAGGAAAAGGTCTCTCAGCATTTTGAAATTTATTACGAAATACCTCTAATATTTTATTACCAAATATAGTTTCTCCTTTAGCTAATTCTTTTAGTATATAAAATGTATATAACATTTTTGTATTAACAACATTTCTTGGTGCAACAAGACGATTTCTATTATTGCTCATTTTTCGTTCATCCTTTCAAATATCTCTTGTATATATTAATAGTATCAAATATAGATATCAAAGTCTAATTATTCAATTTTTAATAAACATATTTTGAACCTAAATACTAAGTTAAGAATAGAATATATTATAGAACTAAAGATAGGAGATGATTAACTTGTCAAGTAGCAAAAAATCTTGTAAATGCTACGAGTGTTGTTGTAAACCTTGCAATACATGCTGTACTCCTTGTTGTAATCAATGTTATAATCCTTGCGGTTGTAATAATTACGGATGCGGATATGGCGGATACGGCGGAAACTGTGGTTGTGGAGGATTTGGCAACGGCTTTGGAGGTGGCTATGGCGGAGCTGGTGGTTGTGGCTGCTGGTGGTGGATAATTCTTATCTTCCTATTTGGTGGTTGCTGCTGGTAATAGTCATTAGAGTTGGAGTATTGAAATTTTTTTCAATACTTCTTTTTTAAAATTTAATAATTTTTTTTATGTAAAGGGGCAACATATTATTGTAATTAATTTGTTGGAGGGTTTTAGTTGAAAAAAATATTATTAATTATAATGATAGTAAGTTTACTAATTCCTTTTAAAATACCTATGGCATACAAAGAATTTGATTATTCTAGAACAAGTGAAAATGATGAAGATTTTCCTTATCCTAAATTAGATGATTTAATGAAAGAGTTAAAAGAGAAAAGGAAACAGATTGAACAGCAAAGATTAGAGGAAATTAAGGCAAAAAAAATTGAACAAGGTGAATTAATTGATGAGTCTGCTGAAGAAAATAATGATGATAAAAAAAATCATGAAAAAGTTGAAAAAAACAAAGAGCAGGAAGTAATTCCATCATTAATAGTTAGACTTAGAGGTAAGCATTCAGAAAAATATCTTTGCTCATATAGCTTTATAGAAGTTGAAAATAACTCTGAGAAAATAATAGCAAAAGATATTATCACTGATTATGAAAAACTCCTTAAAAAATCATCTTTAAAAGTCAGAGCTAATGAGAACATTAACTTTGAGTTTAGTACTGTACCTAAAAATGTCACAGTTTCAATATGGAATTTAGATAATAAAGCCTTAACTGTCAAAAGAGGCTGCATTAAAGTTCCAGATTTAGAGGGAAAATATGTGCTTATTGTTAAAGGAAATTATAAAAATGGCTTTGTTAAATATGCTGTAGTAGTAGATATAAGAAAATAAAATACTTGTTAGAAAGGACATTAACTATGAACGAAACTTTTGAGGAAAAGAAACATATAAGTGAATTAAATCCTGAAATTAGCGATGAAAATGACAAAAACGAAAAAAATACTCCTCCTATTACCAGTTGGAAACCTCAATCAGAAAGAATTGAAGAAATAAAAGAATTGGGTACTAATAATAAAAATCAAAGTGTGCAAGTACTACCTATAATTGGGCAAATTGAAGGGCATATGGTACTTCCACCACAAACAAAAACAACAAAATATGAACATATAGTACCACAATTAATATCCATACAGCAAAATGATGATGTAAAGGGTCTACTTATTGTATTAAATACTGTAGGAGGAGATGTTGAAGCAGGGCTTGCTATTGCAGAAATGATTAGGTCTATTGCAAAACCAACTGTTTCTATAGTAATTGGTGGAGGACATTCAATTGGAGTACCACTTGCAACTTCAGCAGATTATTCATTTATAACACCATCTGCTACAATGATAGTTCATCCTGTAAGAATGAATGGATTTGTTATTGGTGTAGCACAAACATTTAATTATTTTAAGAAAATGCAAGAACGTATAAATAACTTTATTGTACGTACTTCACATATTGATAAAGAAACTCTTGAACAAATGATGTTAAGATCTGATGAACTACTAAATGATGTAGGAACAATTCTAATTGGTAATCAAGCAGTAGAATGTGGTCTTATTGATGAAGTAGGAGGAATAACTCAAGCACTAAACAAACTTAATGAATTAATTGGAATTAAATAAAAAGATTAGTAAAAAAGAAATCCTTATTTATGGATTTCTTTTTTTAATAAATCTATTTTAATTAAATTTATACTATAATATAATTAATCTATTAAATTTATTTAACATTTACTAGGGGGGATAAAATGGCTAAAAATAAAAAAAAGCCAATGAATAAAAAAAATACTAATGAAAATTCCAATAATAAAACTGATATAAAAGGCATAATTTTAATTAGTCTAGGTTTAATATTAGCTCTGGCTATATATACAAATTTTGCTGGTGCTCTATCTATTTTTGCAAGGAAAATTATTTTTAATTTAATAGGTATATTGTCATTAGGACTTCCTATATATCTAATTTACTTTGGAATTAATCTTATAAAGTTTAAGAGCAATATCAAATATGCAAGAAAGATTATAGGTATAACAGTTATATATGTAATAATTGGGTTGTTCTTTGCTACTGTTAAAATTCAAACAGTTGATTCTATAGGATTCTCTAATACATTAAGAGATATTTTAAGTTATGATGGATTTAATATCCATGGAGGCCTTCTATGCCATATTATCGCATATCCTTTATCAATGCTAGTAGGATTTCTAGGTGCCTATATATTTTATATAACTTTTGCTATTATAAGTTCTGTGTTATTAATGGACATAACATTATATGAAGTATATACGGAGATTGTAAATAAATTTAAATCTAGAAAAAAAGCTATTAGAAAGTTTAAATCTTCAAATAAAAAAGCTTCTTCACCATCTATTGCAATTGATGATTCATCAGAAGATAAATTTATAAAAGATATCAATAATAAAATTAAGATATTAGACTTTATGAGAAATTCTGAAATTAAGGACAATGTTGATACATTACCTGAAATAAATATCCATATATCTGAAGAAGATAATACTCTTGATGAATATAATGTAGAGCTTTTTAATAATATAAAGCATTCTAGTACTAAACATAATAAAGGAATTACTGAATCTGAAAAAAATGTTGTAACTAAAGAAATTGATACAATGCTTAATACAAGTAAAGAAAATTCTATTAAAATTTATACTTACCCAAAACTGGACTTATTGAATAATAATGCTAAATCTAAAATGAAAAATGAAGACAAACAAGATCTTTTTGATAATGCTAATAAATTGGAAGATACCTTGATGAGTTTTGGTGTAGAAGCAAAAGTGTTACAGGTTACTAAAGGGCCATCGGTAACACGCTTTGAAATCCAGCCTAGCCCAGGCGTTAAAGTTTCGAAAATTGTAAATTTACAGGATGATATTGCTTTAGGACTTGCAGCTAGTGCCGTAAGAATGGAGGCACCTATTCCAGGTAAATCAGCTATAGGCATAGAAGTACCTAATAAAAAGCAAACTCCAGTATTCTTGAGAGAGGTACTTGATTCTAAGGAGTTCCAAGAAAGCACAAAGAAGATTTCTTTTGCTTTAGGTAAGGATATCACTGGTACATGTATCGTTGGTGATTTAAGTGAAATGCCTCATATGCTTATTGCAGGAGCTACAGGTTCTGGAAAGTCTGTATGCATCAATTCACTTATAGTGAGTCTTTTATATAAATATTCACCTGATGAAATAAAGCTATTGATGATTGACCCTAAGGTTGTTGAACTTAGTATTTATAATGGAATTCCTCACTTGCTAATTCCAGTAGTCACAGAACCTAAAAAAGCAGCAGGTGCCTTAAATTGGGCTGTAAATGAAATGGATAAAAGATATGAACTATTTACTAAATATAAAGTTAAAAACATAAAATCTTATAACCAGCAAGTTGATAAAGGTTTTATAAGCGAAAAGCTTCCTTATATAGTTCTAATTGTAGATGAGCTTGCTGACTTAATGATGACATGCCCTAATGATGTAGAAGACTACATATGTAGACTTGCACAAAAAGCTAGAGCAGCAGGTATACATCTTATTATAGCTACTCAAAGGCCTTCCGTAGATGTAATAACAGGTGTAATAAAAGCTAATATTCCATCAAGAATATCTTTTGCTGTTTCATCAGGTGTCGACTCTAGAACAATTCTTGATCAAACAGGTGCTGAGAAATTATTAGGAAGAGGTGATATGCTTTACTCTCCAATGGGTGCTAATAAACCACTTAGAATACAAGGGGCATTTATATCTGAAGAGGAAGTGGAAAATGTAGTAGACTTTATAAAAAGTAGTGAAGATGAAGTAAATTATAGAGAGGAAATCATTGAACATATTAATAATGAAAACTTATCCTCTAGCAGTCACAGTGGTGATAGCGAAGAAAATGATGAACTTTTAGATGAAGCAATTAAGCTTGTAGTTGAATACCAACAGGCATCTACGTCCTTTATACAAAGAAAGCTTAGAATTGGATTTAATAGAGCTTCAAGGATTATGGAAGAGCTTGAGGCTAAGGGTATAATTTCTGAAAGAGATGGTAGTAAGCCAAGACAAGTGCTTATAGCAAAAGATGAAATTTATAATGAACAGTAATACAAAATACTTGTAAATATATCTGTGTTCAATTAAAATAAGTTATGGTTAAATACAAAACACTTAGGAGGAAAAGAAGTTTGAGTAAGTTTAAAGTAGGAATGGTCAGCCTTGGCTGTGATAAAAATAGAGTTGATTCTGAATTAATATTAGGTTCAATCAATAAGTTTTATGAAATAACAAATAATCCTAAAGAAGCTGAAATAATAATAATTAATACTTGTGGATTTATTGAAAGTGCTAAACAGGAATCAATTGATACCATCTTAGAAATGGCAGAATACAAAAAAACACACAAATGCAAAATGATTATTGCAACAGGATGTTTAACTCAAAGATATGGTGATGAGCTTTTAGAATTAATTCCAGAAATTGATATATTAATGGGTGTTAATGACTACATGAAGCTACACAAGCTTATTGTTGATTTTATAAAGACAGAACAAAGAGTTTCATCAACTACTTATAAGGATGAAGGAGTAAATGAGGGAGAAAGAATATTAACTACAAATTCACACACTGCTTATCTTAGAATTGCTGAAGGATGCAATAATTTCTGCACTTACTGTATAATTCCTAAAATAAGAGGGAAATTTAGAAGTAGAAGCAAAGAATCCATATTAGCGGAGGCAACTTCATTAGTAAATCAAGGCGTTAAGGAAATAATATTAATTGCTCAAGATTTAACTAACTATGGTGAAGATTTATATGGGAAGAATGAGTTACATGTTTTAATAAATGAAATATCTAATATAAAAGGACTAGAATGGATAAGACTTCTTTATTGTTATCCTGAAGAAATAACTGATGAATTAATAGAAGTTATAGCTAATAATCCAAAAGTTATGAAATACCTAGATTTACCAATTCAACACATAAGCAATAATATCTTAAAAATGATGGCGAGAAAGACTAATAAAGAAACTATCATTGGCAAAATTAATTTATTACGTGAAAAAGTACCTGGTATAACTTTACGAACATCATTAATTGTTGGATTCCCTGGTGAAACTGAAGAAGATTTTAATGAGCTATGTAGATTCTTAAAGAATTACAAGCTTGATAACGTAGGCGTATTTACTTATTCACAAGAAGAAGGAACAGCTGCTGCTAAATTACCAAATCAAATAGATGAAGATGTTAAAAACAAAAGAAAAGAAAAGCTTATGAATATTCAAAGAGGTATTGTTAAAGATTTAAATAAATTGAAAATTGGAAATATATATGATACTATTATAGATGGCAGTACTGGAGAATATTACATAGGAAGAAATTATGAAATGGCTCCAGAAATAGATGGCTTAATTTATATTACTAAGGGGAAAGTGCTTAAAAAAGGTGATATAATTAAAGTCAAGATAACAAATATTATGGAATATGATTTGGTGGGAGATGTTTGGAATGAATCTAGCAAATAAATTAACTTTGTTAAGAGTTATTTTAGTTCCTGTATTCTTAATTTTTTTAATTGGGAAAGGAATTCCTTATGGTTCAATAATAGCTACATTAATATTTATAATAGCTTCATTAACTGATCAGCTGGATGGATATATAGCAAGAAGTAGAAACCAAATAACTAACTTCGGTAAGTTTATGGATCCATTAGCTGATAAATTATTAGTTACAGCTGCATTAATTTCACTAGTTGAATTACATTTAATACCTAGCTGGGCTGCAGTAATAATAATTGCAAGAGAATTTGCTGTATCTGGACTTAGAACTGTCGCTGCTTCAGAAGGTACTGTAATAGCTGCCAGCTGGTGGGGAAAAATTAAGACAGTTACTCAAATAATAGCTATTTTACTATTATTGTTACAATTTAATATTGAATCAATACAATCATTAAATAGTTCATTTGAAGCAAGTGCATTTTTAAATAACTTCTTTGCATATGCTCCAAAAATAGCATTATTTATAGCAGTAGCTATGACTATAATTTCTGGAATTGACTACTTTATAAAAAATAAAGGTGCAATTTCAACAAATAAATAGTTTAAAATATTAAAAATAGGTTATACTTAAGAAAGTTCCTTCTATGTATTGTTTAGATGGAACTTTTAACGTATAGTAAAAACTATTATATTTTTATTGACTAACAGAACTATTTTGTTTATAATTTATTCATGGAACAAATGTTCGAGAAAGGGTGAAGTTAATGGCAAATATCGATATGGATAAAATGAAAGCTATCGAAAATGCAATGGGACAGATAGAAAAACAATTTGGTAAAGGTTCAATAATGAAATTAGGAGAACATAGCTCACTAAATGTTGATGCTATTTCTACTGGTTCTCTAGATTTAGATATAGCTTTAGGAATTGGCGGTGTACCTAGAGGAAGAATAATTGAGATATACGGACCAGAAAGTTCTGGTAAAACAACAGTAGCATTACATATTTCAGCTGAAGCTCAAAAAAGAGGAGGAGCAGTAGCGTTTATCGATGCTGAACATGCTTTGGATCCTAGTTATGCAAGAAATGTTGGAGTTGATACTGAAAATCTAATCGTTTCTCAACCAGATACTGGTGAGCAAGGATTAGAAATTACAGAAGCATTAGTTCGTTCAGGTGCTATTGATGTTGTAGTAGTTGACTCTGTTGCTGCTTTAGTGCCTAGAGCTGAAATTGAGGGAGAAATGGGTGATTCTCACGTTGGTCTTCAAGCAAGATTAATGTCTCAAGCTTTAAGAAAATTAACAGGTACAATTAATAAGTCAAACTGTATTGTAATATTCATTAATCAATTAAGAGAAAAAGTTGGAGTAATGTTTGGTAATCCAGAAACAACTACAGGTGGTAGAGCGCTTAAATTTTATTCTTCAATAAGAATGGATGTTAGAAGAATAGATTCTATCAAACAAGGTGATGAAATAATAGGTAATAGAACTAGAGTTAAAATAATGAAAAATAAGGTTGCACCTCCATTTAAGGTAGCTGAATTTGATATTATGTACAACGAAGGTATTTCTAAAGTTGGAAATATTGTAGATGTAGGCGTTAAAGAAAGCATAGTTCAAAAGAGTGGAGCTTGGTTCTCTTATAATGATATCAGATTAGGTCAAGGTAGAGAAAATGCTAAGCAATACTTAAGAGAAAATCCTGAAATAGCTTTAGAAATTGAAAATCAAATCAGAAGCAAATATGATTTACCTATAAATCAAGATAACGTTAAGATTGCATCTGAAAAGGCTGAAGAATAATTAATAAAAAAATCGCTCTACAGCGATTTTTTTTGTTGTATAAACAAAATAAGATAGGATATAATAATAAGGTAATTGCTTATTAATAAAATATGATAAAATCAACTAAACTTGACATAATTTTATTTATAAGATAAAATAATAACAAATACTGGTTTATCATATTCAAGGTTCAGTGAGAATAATATGACACCTACTACGCTTTTATTTTTATATATACGTATAATTAATATGCTAGGAGGTGTTGGAATGAATATATTACTAATAATATTATGTAATATTATTGTGTTAGCAATTATAAGTTTCATAATTTATAAGCTGATACAAACAGCCACAAAAAAAAGAGTCAGTATTTTAGAGAATGAAGCAGAAGAGTTACTTAAAAAAGCGACACGAGAAGCGGAAGCTACTAAAAAAGAATCTATTTTAGAGGCAAAAGAAGAAGTTCACAGACTTAGAAGTGATTTTGATAAAGAATCTCGTGAGAGAAGAAATGAAGTTCAAAGACTTGAAAGAAGAGTTATTCAAAGAGAAGAAACTCTTGATAAAAAAAGTGACCTTTTGGAGAAAAAAGAGGAAACTATCAATAAAAGACTGCGTGAAATAGATGAAATGGATTTAAATGTGCAAGAATTGTGCAAAAAAAGAAGAGAAGAATTAGAAAAAGTAGCTAATCTATCTTCTGAAGAAGCTAGAGAAATATTATTAGCTGAAGTTAAAAGAGAAGTATCTCATGAAGCTGCACTAATGATAAAAGAAATTGAATCTAAAGCAAAAGACGAAGCTGATAAGAAAGCTAGAGAGATAATCACTACAGCTATTCAACGTTGTGCTGCAGATCATGTTTCAGAATCTACTGTACATGTTGTACCATTACCAAATGATGAAATGAAGGGTAGAATTATTGGTAGAGAAGGGCGAAATATAAGAACAATAGAAACATTAACAGGGGTAGATTTAATTATTGATGATACTCCAGAAGCTGTTATATTATCAAGTTTTGATCCAATTAGAAGAGAGGTTGCTAGAATAGCACTGGAAAAATTAATAGTTGATGGCAGAATACATCCTGCTAGAATTGAAGAAATGGTTGAAAGAGCTCAAAAGGATGTTGAAAATGACATTAAAGAAGAAGGTGAACAAGCAACATTAGAGACTGGTGTACATGGTTTACACCCAGAAATAACTAAACTATTAGGTAGATTAAAGTATCGTACTAGTTACGGACAAAATGTTTTAAAACATTCTATCGAAGTTGCTTATTTAGCTGCATTAATGGCTTCAGAATTAGGGCTTGATGTTAATTTAGCAAAAAGAGCAGGTTTACTTCATGATATAGGTAAAGCTGTTGATCAAGAACAAGAAGGTCCTCATGCATTAATAGGAGGAGATTTAGCTAAGAAATATCATGAATCTCCATTAGTAGTTAATGCTATTGCAGCACATCATGGCGATGTGGAAATGCTTTCAATGGAAGCAATATTAGTTCAGGCTGCAGATGCAATATCGGCTGCAAGACCTGGTGCAAGAAGAGAAACTGTAGAAACTTATATTAAGCGTTTAGAAAAGTTAGAAGAAATCGCAAATTCTTATGAGGGTGTAGAAAAGTCATATGCTATTCAAGCTGGAAGAGAAATAAGAATTATGGTTAAACCGGAAGTATTAGATGATGCTAGTTCAATTGAGTTAGCACGTAATTTAGCTAAGAGTATTGAAGAACAATTAGAATATCCAGGGCAAATTAAAATTAACGTAATTAGAGAAACTAGAGCAGTTGATTTTGCTAAATAATAAATAAAAAAAATACATTTTGTTTTAACAAAATGTATTTTTTTATAAAATAAAGAGGATATTATCACTTTTAATAGAATATATATAAGTGTAAGAAGTATTATAATATTAATATTTATGTAAACGATTTAGGAGGAATTTGAATGGAAGTATTAAAAGTATCAACAAAATCAAACCCAAATTCAGTTGCAGGTGCTTTAGCTGCAATAATCAAAGAAAAAAATATAGTTGAAATTCAAGCTGTAGGTGCTGGTGCAATTAATCAAGCTGTTAAAGCCATCGCAATTGCTAGGGGATTTGTAGCACCAAGCGGAAGAGATATAGTATGTGTTCCTGCTTTTACTGACATTGAAATAGACGGACAAGAAAGAACCGCTATAAAGTTAATAGTCCAGCCTAGATAACATATATTAAAAACTTAAAGGGGATGTGGCATTAAGAATAAATAATACAATATATTATGTTGATTTTTAATTATTAAAACAATATATTTTATATAAAATTTTTAGTGCGACATCCCCTTTTTTCATATTCCAAGAAATTCATAGTATAAATACAAAAAATAGTGCTTTTTTTCTAAAAGATATACATAATACTTGAAATTATTTTTTTCTCGTTATATAATGTAGTAGTTAGGTATATAAAATTAAGTAAAGAGGTGTGTTAGATGGTATCTAAAGAAGTAGTAGTTAACAATGGAACTGGTTTACACGCAAGACCAGCGACTTTATTAGTAAAGAAAGCTTCAGCTTTCAAATCAGATGTAAGTATTGAATTTAATGGAAAGAAAGCTAATGTTAAAAGCTTAATCGGAGTTTTATCTTTAGGAGTAACTAAAGGTGCAGCAATAACTGTAAGCGCTAATGGTGATGATGAAGCTTTAGCTTGCGAAGAAATTGCTAAATTAATCGAAAGCATTGAAGAATAATAAAAAAAAAGTGCATTTGTGCACTTTTTTTATTTTTTGAAAAAAACATGTAAAATTTTAATAAAGTATGATATAATACGAATGAAAAAATAACTTAATTACTTTTTATTCGGAGGTATTAATATGAGAGATTTATACAGTACACCACTAAATTCAAGATATGCATCTAAAGAAATGAGTTACATATTCTCAGAAGATATGAAATTTTCTACTTGGAGAAAGCTATGGGTAGCATTAGCTGAATCTGAAAAAGAATTAGGGTTAGATATAACTGATGAACAAATTAATGAATTAAAAGATAATATATATAATATTAATTATGATGATGCAATAAAAAAAGAAAAAGAAGTAAGACATGATGTAATGAGTCATGTATATGCATATGGATTACAATGTCCTAAAGCTAAGGGTATAATTCATCTAGGGGCTACAAGCTGTTATGTAGGTGATAATACAGATATTATACTAATGAAAGAGGCATTAGAAATAGTTAAAGAAAAAATAATAGCAGTTTTATCACACTTATCTAAATTCGCTTTAAAATATAAGGATATGCCTACTTTAGGATTTACTCATTTCCAACCTGCTCAATTAACTACAGTAGGTAAGAGAGCGACTTTATATATGCAAGATCTTGTGATGGATTTAGAAAATATAGAGTTCTTAATTTCAACTTTAAAACTAAGAGGGGTAAAAGGAACAACTGGAACACAAGCAAGCTTTATGGCATTATTTGACGGTGATGAAGAAAAAGTAAAAGAATTAGACAGACTAATTGCTAAAAAAATGGGCTTTAATAGAAGCTATGGAGTAACAGGTCAAACTTATCCTCGAAAATTAGACTCAATAGTTTTAAATACATTATCAGAAGTGGCTCAGAGCGCTTATAAATTTAGTAATGATTTAAGACTTCTTCAAAACTTAAAAGAAGTTGAAGAACCTTTTGAAAAAAATCAAATTGGATCTTCGGCTATGGCATATAAAAGAAATCCAATGAGAAGTGAAAGAATAAGTGCACTAGCAAGGTACGTAATAGTAAATTCATTAAATCCTGCAATAACGGCTGGAACACAATGGTTTGAAAGAACTTTAGATGATTCTGCTAATAAGAGACTTTCTGTTGCAGAAGGATTCTTAGCTTTAGATGGTGTTTTAAATTTATATATAAATATTGCTGAAAATATGGTAGTATATGATAAGGTAATAGCATCTCATGTAATGAATGAACTTCCATTTATGGCTACAGAAAATATTATGATGGCTTCTGTAAAAAAAGGTGGAGATAGACAAGAACTGCACGAAAGAGTTAGAGTACATTCAATGGCTGCAGCTCAAAGAGTCAAAGGCGAAGGTTTAGAGAATGATTTAATTGAAAGAATTGTAAATGATTCAACATTCAATCTATCAAGAGAAGAAATAGAGGTAATAATAAATCCTACAGATTTTGTTGGAAGAGCATCAAGTCAAGTTGTGGAATTCATTAATGAATATATAAACCCATATCTTGAAAAATATAAAGAATATATTGATATAAAATCAGATATAAATGTTTAATAAAAATTAATAATACAATAAATTAGGATAGATTTTTTAATCTGTCCTAATTTATTTATATAAAAAAACTAAGCTAGCAAAAACTTTTCTACTATGTAATCTTATTTATATCCAAATCATAAAATATATGGAACCTATAATTAATAGAGAGGTCGAAATTTATATGATGAAGGACATAATTAATTTAGATGATAGCAATAAGAATTTGAATGTATCAAAGGAAAAAGTAGATATACTTATTAGAGAAATTAAAGCTAAAGGTAAAAAGATAATCAAAGTATATAATTCATTTTCACAAGTTGATCCATGTAGTTATTCATTAATACAATTATATAAATTAACAGAGCAAAATATAAACTATAAAGATAATGAATATAGATTTTTTACTACTATGAATAAAAGTTTGATATTTCAATGGAGTAATCATGAGAATATACTTAAGTTATCTCAATATATACTTAATGAAAACCTATTAACAATATATTTTAAGTATATGAAATTTAAAGATAATAAAATCTTCTCATCTTTAAGAAAGAATGTAAAAATAGAAGAGTTAAATATAGCTATTAATAAGTTAAGTGCACTATTAAATAATAGCTTTGCTTTATTACCACCTATATATAGCAATATCTATAGTGAAGATTTTATAAATTCTGATATTTATAATAAGTCATTATCAGAAGAAGAGTTAGAAAATGAAGTTAAACGTATTAATTTCAATCACAATGGACATTTGATAACAAAGTATACTAATAATAATATAAGTTATTGGATTAAAGGTCTTATTTATAGAGATAAGAAAAATGAAGCATTTAATAAATATTATGCTTATGAACGAGAAATATTTAAGCAGTTTAAAGAAAATATTGATTGTTTAAATATTTATATCAAATCATTTAAATTTTTAAAACCAGTGCTAATTGAAGAAGAATATAAGTCGCTATCAAAATATATATTGAACGAGGATGAATTTAGCCTATATTTAAAAAAAATATGTAATAAATTAATGAAGTATCGCAACTATATAAGTATTATAAATAGAGTTACATCTTTAGATGAAGAAGTATTACATCTTTTAGACTTTATTTATACAAATACTAAATCAATTAATGAAGGTGAACAACTATTAAGTTTTATTAATAAATATTACTATTATATCCTTATAAATAACATTGAGAAAAACAATCAGTATATTAGTGAATATTCATCGGTGGAAGATTATTTCAATATATTAATTAAAGCTGTTAAATTTACTAATAAAATTTTAAATAATAATTTGCCTTTGGAAAATTATTTAAATGAACTTTTTAATGAAGATGTAATGATTGAATTAAACAATACTATTACTACAGGAATTAATTATGAAAGTGAAATATTATCTTTATTAAAATCATGGGGATATAAAATAATGTGTAATTTCCATTACGACAATTATACATTAAGATATATAGTTTTCACCAAGGAAAATCCTAATAATTTTGTCCCTATATATTTTGATAGTATAAGTGAGTTTAATGAAAATAGCCTAAAAGAAATATTATACCTTCTAGCTAATTCTAAGGATATTTTATTTATATGGAGTCGTGACTGGTGGTATAAGCGTAATAGTGAAACCATAAGGATACGCTCTTTTCTCAATAGAATATTATAGATATTGATTTTTTTGATAATTTTATGTATAATAATTACCTGGACAGTTCGTGAACCTCCTGTCGTTAAATAAAACTAGGTGTTTATAATAGACTTATCAAGGTTATTATGGTACCTATATTTATATATAGGTACCTTTTTACTTGTCTATTTTCTTAGAAGGTTCTAATATTATTATTAGGAGAGACTTAAAAATGAATAAAACTAAAAGAATAGTAATAACAGCTGCTATAGCAGCACTTTATGCAGTTACTACACTAGTTATAGCACCGTTATCTTTTGGAAGCTATCAATTTAGAATTTCAGAAGTATTAGTGCTACTTGCTTTATTTGATCCTCTTTATATTGGTGGATTGACCTTAGGATGCTTTATTGCAAATATGCTAGGCCCTAATGGAATGATGGATATAATCTTTGGAACTATTGCTACATTTATAAGCGTAGTTGCTGTTTATTACACACCAAAGATTATAAGAAATAGTAAGAGTGCTTTAATTATAGCATCTTTATGGCCAACTATAATAAATGGATTAATAGTAGGATGGATGTTAAGCTATCTTTACGCTTTACCATTAATACTTACCATTTTCCAAGTAGCACTAGGAGAGTTTGTAGTAGTAACTATCTTAGGAATTCCATTTGTAAAATTTATAAAACCATATATGAAAAAGATAATACCAAATGTGTAATAAATATACCCTTCATTAAATTTATTTTAATGAAGGGCTTTTTTGATTTTTATGAATGATTTATGTTAAAATAAGATGTTTAATAATATAAATAAAGGAGTTCATTATGAATTTAATTACATTAGATAAGATAAGTAAATCGTATAGTGAAAAAATACTATTGGATAATGTTACTTTAAATATAAATGAAGGCGATAAGATAGGCTTAATTGGTTTAAATGGAGCAGGGAAGTCTACGCTTTTAAAGATAGTGGCAGGAAAAGATGAATTCTTCAGTGGTGAAGTTACTAAAAGTAAAGATTTAAGAATAGAATATTTATCCCAAAATACAGAATATAAAGATGAAACTACAGTACTTGAGCAAGTTTTCCATGGTGATAATATCGAAATGAAACTTTTAAAGGAATATGAGCTATTACTAGAAACTATTAATAACAGTGAGTTTTCTGAAGAGCTTAACAATAAACTAATAGCATTACAATCAAAGATAGATAATCTGAATTTATGGAATTTGGAAAGTGAAGCAAAAACAATCTTAACTAAGCTTGGAATAAATAACTACAATGTTAAAATGTCTACTTTATCTGGTGGACAGAAAAAAAGAGTGTTTCTAGCATCTGCTTTAATAAGTCCTTGTAATTTATTAATATTAGATGAACCTACTAATCATTTAGATTCTTCCTCTATAGAATGGTTAGAAGATTATTTAAATGCCAGAAAAGGCGCATTAATGATGATTACTCATGATAGATATTTCTTAGATAGAGTTGCAAATAGAACTATTGAACTAGATAGAGGAAAGTTATATTCATATGATGGAAACTATAGCTATTTCCTAGAAAAGAAAGCAGAAAGGCTTGAGCTTGAAGCAGCAATGGAGGAAAAGAGACAAAAACTTATCCTTAAAGAATTAAAATGGGTAAGAAGAGGGGCTAAAGCTAGAACAACTAAACAAAAAGCAAGACTTCAACGTTTTGATGAATTAGTAAATCAAGAATATATTGCTGCTCCGGAAAATATAGATATGCCTTTTGTAGGAAGAAGATTAGGAAAGAAAACAATAGAATTATATAATATATCAAAAAGATATAATGAAAAGGTATTATTAAAAGATTTTTCTTATATATTCTTAAAAAGCGATAGAATTGGTATTATTGGTGATAACGGTATGGGGAAAACAACTCTTACTAATTTAATTAATGATAGTGTAAAAGTAGATTCAGGAAGTATTGAAATTGGAGATACAGTGAAGATATGCACCTTTGCACAAGATGATTCTCATATGGATTTAAACATGAGAGCCATTGATTATATAAAAGAAGGAGGAGAAACAATTCCAACAGAAGATGGCACTGTGATAACAGCTTCACAACTGGCGGAAAGATTCTTATTTGACGGTATACTTCAATATACAACTATCAATAAACTTTCAGGTGGAGAAAGACGTAGACTTCATTTACTGAGAATATTAATGGAAGCACCAAATGTTTTAATACTAGATGAGCCTACAAATGATTTAGATATTGAGACATTAAAGATATTAGAAGATTTTATTGATGAATTTACAGGAATAGTCATAGTTGTATCCCATGATAGATACTTCCTTGATAGAACTTGTAATAAGATATTCTCTTTTGAAGGTAAAGGTACTATAAAAATATACAATGGTAATTACAGTGATTATTTAATTCATAAAGAAATAGAATTAATAAATGGAAAAGATACTAACAATAAAAAAGCAACTGTTAAAAAAGAATATGTAAAAACTAAGGAAGATAATCCTAAATTTTCATTTAAAGAACAAAAGGAGTTTGAAACTATATATAATGATATTGATGATTTAGAAGAGAAAATATCAAATATAGATAAACAAATGGAAGAAAACCCATCAAATTACGGCCTTTTAAATGAACTTACAAATGAAAAGGAAGCACTAGAAGAAGAACTTCTTTATAAATATGAAAGAGTAGAGTATTTAGAAGACTTATCTAAGAGAATTGAAGAGTATAAGAAAAAATAATTTATAAAAAGTTAGATTGCTATACTTGTAATCTAACTTTTATATAAGGAGAAAAAATGGTTTTTAGTAGTTTAATTTTTTTATTTAGATTTATGCCTATTTTCTTTCTTTTCTATTTTATACTTCCTATGAAATATAAGAACTTATGCTTATTGATTTTCAGTCTACTATTTTATTCATGGGGAGAACCAAAATACATCATATTAATGATTGCCTCAATTTTAGTAGACTATTGTATATCACAAAGAATATGGAAAGAAAAAGAGAATAAGAAAAAACAAAAAATTCTCTTAAGTACATCAATTATTTTTAATATAGGGATATTATTTGTATTTAAATACTATAATTTTATAGCAGATAATATAAATAATATTTTTAAAAGTAATATACCACTTAGTTCAATGACATTGCCCCTAGGAATAAGTTTCTATACATTTCAAACACTATCTTACACCATAGATGTTTATAGAGGTAGAATAAGACCTGAAAAGAATATTGTTAATTTTGCTACTTTTGTAACGATGTTTCCACAATTAATTGCAGGTCCTATAGTCAAATATACTGATATAAAAGAAAAGTTGGTTAATAGAAGAAATAATTGGTCATTAGTAGAAGAGGGTGTTGAAGATTTTATTGTAGGTTTAGGAAAAAAAGTGTTACTAGCTAATAATTTGGGAATGCTTTGGGAAGAAGCACAAAATATTGGTTTTTCCAATATTTCTACACCTATGACATGGCTTAGCTTATTAGCTTTTTCATTGCAAATTTACTATGATTTTAGTGGTTACTCCACAATGGCTATAGGACTTGGAAAATGTTTGGGATTTGTATTCCCTAAAAACTTCAATTATCCTTACATATCTAAAAGTGTTTCTGAATTTTGGAGAAGGTGGCATATAACTTTAGGATCTTGGTTTAAAGATTATCTATACATACCTCTTGGAGGAAATAGAAAAGGGGCAAAGCGTTCATTTTTAAATTTATTAATAGTGTGGTTTTTAACAGGATTATGGCATGGTGCGGAATTTAACTTTATTTTATGGGGATTGTACTTCTTTTTATTAATTTCATTAGAGAAATTAATTTTAAATAAATATCTTAATAACTATAAGTTTTTAACACACGCTTATACAATATTTATGCTTTTAATCGGTTGGGCAATATTTGCTATAACAGACTTAAATTTATTAAAAGTATTTTTAAAACAACTTTTTCTGTTTAAATACAATACAGAATGGATTTATTATTTACAAAATTATATAATTATAATTGTTATTGGAGTATTATGCAGTACACCAGTGGTTACATCTATCTGGAATAGATTGAAAATAAATAAGTATGTCAGTACACTATTTTTGATATCAATATTTATTTTATCAGTGGCATATTTAGTAGATTCTAGTTATAATCCATTTTTATATTTTAGATTTTAGGTGATACATATGAAGAAAAATATTTTGAAAAAATATCCAACATTCTTTGTATTTAGCATCTTAGTAATTCTTTTTACGGTGATAGATATTATTAATTCTCCAAATGAATTTTCGGAACTTGAAAACAGAAAATTATCTCAAATGCCTATTTTATCACTTAAATCATATATTGATACTAGCTTTTCATCTGATTATGAAAAGTATATTAATGATCAATTCTTTTTAAGGAATAATTGGATTGATTTAAAGTCAAGAATAGAATATCTATTAGGAAAAAGAGAAAATAATGATATAATTTTTGGTAAGGAAAATTATTTATTTAAAAAATTTACCACTTTTAATGATGAGATGCTGGAAAACAATCTTAATTCTATTATAACGTTTACTAATAACTATAATAAAGAAGTGGATTTTTTTATTATTCCTAATTCCTATGCTATATATGATGAATTAACACCACGATATTTGCCACTAGTTGATCAATTATCATTAATTAATTCTATCAATAGCTATCTTTCTTTGAAAAGTAACGATCATATAAACACCATAAATGTTGCTGAAGAATTATTAAAAAATAAAGATGATTATATATATTATAAGACAGATCATCATTGGACATCTTATGGGGCTTATTTAGCTTATTTAACATATATGGATTATTTAGGTTTAGAAATTGTTGATATAAATAACTTAGAAAAAATAACAATAAATAATTTCTTGGGAACATATTATAATAGAAGTAAATATTTCAAGGCAGATAGTGATTTTATTACATATTATAACATTTTAGGTTTGCATATTGAAATAGATGGCAAAGAACAGCTTTCATTAATGGATTTAGATAAATTTAAAGGAAGTGATAAATATTCAGCTTTTCTTTGGGGTAATAATGGATTAACTAAAGTAATTAATGAAAATATTTCGGAAGAAAGAAAAGGTAGTAGTATATTGATTTTTAAGGATTCTTATGCTAATTCATTTATTCAATTTTTATCATATAATTATGAAATTATTGATATCATAGATTTGAGATATTTTAAAGAATCTATAAGAAATTTTATGAAAGATAAGGATTATAATGAAATTCTAATTATGTATAGTTTTAACAATTTGTCTACTGATATAAATATAAGAAGATTAAAGTTTTAAAAATTAATATTGACTAAAACTTAATGTTCTGTTAATCTAGGATAGTCGATTTTATTTATACAACAGGGGGAAATATAATGGAAAACACAAATGAAAGAAATGTAAAAGTCCTTGTTGCTGATCCATCTGCATTGGGATTATTTGGTTTAGCAATAATAACTTTAGTTGCTTCTTCACAAAAGTTAGGATTAACTTCAGGAGTATCTTTAGTTTTACCATGGGCTATATTTTTAGGAGCATCAGCGCAATTAGTTGCATGTATTAATGATTTCAAACATAATAATGTATTTGGAGCTACAGCATTTGGAGCATACGCATTTTTCTGGTATGCAATGGGATTCTCTTGGATGATCCAAAATGGAGTATTTGGAGAAAAATTAGCTGCTTCAGTTGATACAACTCAATTAGGTGTTGCATTCTTAGGGTACTTAATTTTTACATTATTTATGACAGTAGGTGCTTTAGAAACTAACAAAGTATTATTCTTAATCTTTGTATGTATAGATTTCTTATTCTTAGGATTATCATTAAGCTCATTTGGTATAGCTACAGAATTAACTCACGGGATAGCTGCATGGTCAGAATTAATAATAGCTATCTTATCATTCTACGGATGTGCAGGTAACGTGTTAAATAGTCACTTAAAAAGAGTTATATTACCACTTGGTAAGCCATTTGGGATTTTAAAATAATTTATTTGAGACTATAGATAATTAAATTTATCTATAGTTTTTCTATTTAAAATTTTATATAATAAATTTAAGTACTTACAAGGAGATAAATATTATGGAAATTAGCGTTTATTTAAAAAGTAAAAAAGACCCAATAAAATATACTGGTGATCGTATAGATGTCCTTGACTTTGAGATGGATAATGTTAAATATAAACAAATTAGATCTTTCAGAAAAGGTTTTTCGAAATCTGAATTGATTATGAGTGATTTAATTGTAAAAATTAAAAAGGTTTAATAAAAATAGCTAAAGATTATAAAAGAATTCATCTTTAGCTATTTTTATTAATTAAACTAATATCAGTTATATATGTTATTTATATATATTAATATAATTTTATTATAATTAAGTATTTTTAGTACTTATTTTACTTATAAAGGGGTTTCAATTCTGATAAAAAAAATATTTCTAGCTTTTATGTTAATTAGTAAAAATATAATTTTCAATAATTTAAAAATATATTTTAAATTAAAAGTTATGTGTATATTTTTCATAAATACATAATATAAATTAATAACTTTTATTAATTTATATATTTCGCTAAATACCTATTTAGCGAAATTCGTATTATTGAATTATAAAAACCTCTATGATATAATAAAATAGAGGTTTTATAGCTTATAATGGAGGTATACAATTGACATTAAAACGAACTTCAAATAATAATTATTCTAACTTTTCATATACTAGTGAAGTAAACAAACTATTAAATGTTACATTAAATAAGCGAGATGAAAGTAAATTAAAACAAGTATATGCTAATTTCAATAATTTAGAGTCTTCTCGTAGTTACGAACCAATCATAAAGGATTTATATATCCTTACTGAAAAGCATCATTTAACCACTAAGCAATTATCTGAAATTTATAAAATTGGAGTAAGAAGCATTCAAAAATGGCTTAAAGAATTAGGCCTTAATAGGTCTATAGCTAAAGCTCATAAAGTTACTAATAAAAGTACTGTTAATAAAAAAAATATAGATATTGAATTGTTGTGTGCCAATGTATCAGATGTACCTCGAATTAATAAATTTGGTATAGAAATTGAAGAAAAAGAGAATCTACCTATGCTAGTAAAGGATTTTTTAAATTATTTAGAAACAATCAAAGGTAAATCAATCAATACTATAAACGCTTATAAAACAGATTTATCTGTCTTTTTTAAGTTTATAAAGGTTTATAAAGGGTATCAATTAGATGATAATATTCAATTTATAGATATACCAATTGATGATATCAATAGTGATTTTATAAAATCAATTAAGTTAACTGATATGTATGCATTCTTATCTTATGCTGAAAAACAAAGAAACAATAGTAATTATGCAAGAGCTAGAAAAGTAGCAACTTTAAAGTCATTTTATAATTATCTTCACAATAAAGCTAAGGTTATTCAATTTAATGCTGCAGCTGAGTTGGAATCGCCGAAGATCAATGAAAGGCACCCTATTTATTTAACATTAGATCAAAGTATCGAACTTCTTGATTCATTAGATAAGTCTAATAAAAATTATGAAAGAGATTACTGTATTTTGGTTTTCTTTCTTAACTGTGGCTTAAGAGTTTCTGAATTATGTAGCATTGAAATTAACAAGATTAAAAGCGACACTTTAACTATAATCGGCAAAGGAAATAAAGAAAGGACTATTTACCTTAATTCGGTATGTATTAAAGCTTTAGAGCAATATTTATCTGTCAGAGATGATTCTAAAGCAATATCTAAAAATAAGAATTACTTATTTTTATCAGCTAGAAATACACCTATTAATAAGAGAACTGTCGAAATATTAGTTAAAAAGCATATTTCAAATGCTGGATTTACCAACGCTAAGTATACTCCTCATAAGTTAAGACATACAGCAGCAACACTTATGTATAAGCATGGTAATGTTGATATAAGGAGTTTACAAAACATATTAGGACATGAAAGTATATCTACAACGCAAATTTACACTCATGTTGATGAGGAGCAATTAAGAGATGCTGTAAATTCTAATCCTCTTTCTAATTTGTAAATAATAAAAAACTATATCACTTAATGTAATATAGTTTTTTATTATTTATCTTATTTTTTATTTTTTAAAGAAACTGTTCTTAATCCTGGATATAATTCGATAGTTGAATCTTCTAATGATTCTTCTTCATCTAACCCTATATCATCAAGATACACAATGTTTTCAAAAGCATCTACATAATCATCTTCAAGATAATTTTCTAAATCTACAGAATATTCTGCTTCATTTGATTCTATATGTAAATCAAGAGCTGTATCCATTGCTTTTTTAAGTTCTTCTTCGATAAATTTATTTTCTTCAACATTTTTAGATATATCTTCAATTTTTATAGCTCTAATATCAACACCTGCTTCTTCTAAGCATTTACCACAGTTATCACATATCTTTCCACCAGGAATTAAATCACAGTAATCATCTTCAGTATATTTATTGTTGCTCATAATATCACCTCAACTTAATTAACTTTTATATTCTATCAAAGTATTGTATAAATTTCAATAGTTATTTTATAGAACATTCGTTTGATATTAAATTTACAGTATGTTATAATACAATTACTAAAGTGAGGTGTTAAAAGATGAGCGAGTTAAATGATAAGCAATTATTGATATATGAATTTTTAAAAGATTTTACAAGCGAAAAAGGATATCCACCGACTGTTAGGGAAATATGTAAGGCTGTTGGACTTAAGTCAACATCTTCGGTTCATGGACATTTAAAGCATCTTGAAAAAGAAGGATTAATAAAAAGAGATCCTACAAAACCTAGAGCATTAGAAATAGTTGATTCTGTTGTTAAGAAAGAAATGATCAATGTACCAATTATCGGAAGAGTAACTGCTGGACTTCCTATACTAGCTAATGAAAATATCGAGGATTCTTTTCCACTACCATTAGATTACGTTAAGCATAATAATGATTTATTTATGCTTAAAATAAGTGGTAGTAGTATGATTAAAGCAGGTATACTTGATGGAGATTTTGCGATAATTGAAAGAACTCAAACTGCATCTAATGGTGATAAGATTGTTGCCTTAATAGAAAATGAAGCAACACTTAAAACATTCTATAGAGAAAATGATCATATACGATTGCAGCCAGAAAATGATGAGATGGAACCAATTATAGTTGATAATTGCAGTATACTTGGTAAGCTTATAGGTATATATAGAACATATTAAAAAAGAGAACCCCATTTAAGTTCTCTTTTTTAATACTTAAAATTATATTATGTTATTTAAAGCTAATAATACACCTATTTTTGCATGATCAAATGTTAATCCACCTTGTAAATATGCAATATAAGGCTCCCTAATTGGTGCATCAGCAGATAATTCTATTGAAGAACCTTGAATAAATGCTCCTGCTGCCATAATTACCTCATCTGTATATCCAGGCATTGCCCATGGTTCACATTCAACAAATGAATCAATTGGTGAACCTTTTTGAATACCCTTACAGAAGTTAATAAGGTTTTCTTTATTCCCAAATTTAATAGCTTGTATTATATCACTTCTCTTATCTGTATATTTTGGTAATACTTCAAATCCAGCAAGTTCCATAATTCTTGAGCAGAAGATTGCTCCTTTAACAGCTTCCATTGCTATATGAGGTGCTAGGAATAACCCTTGGAACAATTGTCTCATTACACCGAAAGTAGAACCACATTCTCCTCCTATTCCTGGAGTTGTTAATCTGTAGCTGGCTTGTTCAACATACTTTGATTTACCTACAATATATCCACCTGTTGGTGCAATACCACCACCAGCATTTTTAATTAATGAACCAGCAATTAAGTCAGCTCCCACATCAGTTGGCTCAATTGTATCAATAAATTCACCATAGCAGTTATCAACAAATACTACTACATCTTCTCTAATTGATTTAACTACCTTGATTATTTCTCCTAGCTCTGATACTAAAAATGAGTTTCTCCAACCATACCCTGTACTTCTTTGAATATGTACAAGCTTTATGCTGTTATCTTCTTTTAAAACTTCTGTTATTTTTTCAACATCAAATTTTCCATTTAATAGGTCTACTTGTTTATATTTTACACCATATTCTCTAAGAGAGCCGATGTTTTCCTTATCATTGATACCAATTATATTATGTAATGTGTCATATGGAGTGCCTGAAATACATACCATCGTATCCCCTGTTTTTAAATTACCCATTAAAGCACATCCTATGGCATGAGTTCCATTTACGAAATGTGGTCTAACTAAAGCGCTTTCTGCATTGAATACCCTTGCATATACTTTGTCTAGAGCTTCTCTTCCTATATCATCATATCCATATCCTGATGAATTAGTAAAATGAGAATCACTTATTCTTTCTTCTTGAAAAGCATGTAAAACCTTCAATTGATTATATTCTCTTATTTCATCATAAACCTTTAATTGATCTTCAATGTCATTTAATGCTTGTTTATATAACTCAAAAACATTATGCTTTATCTTATACTTATTAACTAGTAAGTCTTCTGCTAAATTAATCATATTTATCCTCCATTATCTTGTTACTATGACTATTATATATAATTAATTTGTAAATATAAAGTATTTATATAAAAAAAGATGAAAGATTAACCTTCATCTTCTTTACCATATTCATTACCCTCTGCAAATAAAATAGGCTTGTTTGGAGAAATTGTAGTTATTGCATGTTTATAAACCATCATTTGTTTACCTTCAGAATCTAATATAACTGTAAAATTATCAAATCCTTTTACTAGTCCTTTTAGAAGAAACCCATTGGTTAAATATATAGATACTAGCATTTTGCTTTTTCTTGCACCATTAAGAAAAATATCCTGTAAATTATTTTGTTGTTTATTCAACATAACCACCTCCATAATATAGCAATATGTTAATTAAAATTATAACGCTATTACCTATTAATGTCATTAATTATTTTATTTAAAATCTCATCATCAGACATATAGTCCTTATTCAAAAATATTGCTCTTGGATCCTTTCTAAACCAAGTAAGTTGTCTTTTTGCATAATTTCTAGAACCTTGCTTAACCATCTCCTTGCTTTCTTCTAAAGTAATTAATCCATCTAAATACAATAACACTTCTTTGTAACCTATTCCTTGCATTGACTGCATAGAAGAAGTATACCCTAATTTCTTTAAATTAATACATTCAACAAGTAATCCCTTTTCATACATAATTTCTACTCTTTTATTTATTCTCTCATAAAGCTTTGTTCTATCCATATTTAATACAAAATAATGTACATCATATTTGCTTTTATATAAATTATCACCGGCATTATATGAGCTAAAAGGCTTACCAGTAAGCTTATATACCTCTAAAGCTCTAATAACCCTCTTTCTGTTATTAGGATGAATAGACTCATAACTTATAGGATCTATTTCTTTTAACATGTTATGGACATATTCTGCTCCCTCTTTATCTATAAGTTTATTTAATTCTTCTCTATATTCATCGTCCTTTTCAGATTCTGTGAAATTCATATTACAAGTCAAAGCATTAATATATAAACCAGTCCCACCAGTAAGGATAGGAAGTTTTCCTCTTCTTAATATGTCTTCTATAGCTTTTTCTGCCCTCTCCTTATAATCTGCAACAGAAAAAGCTATATCTGGTGAAACTACATCTAACATATGATGTTTTACTCCCAGCATTTCTTCTTCTTTTATTTTAGCTGAACCTATATCCATGCCTTTATAAATCTGCATAGAATCAGTAGAAATTATTTCACCATTCAAGGCTTTTGCCATTCTAATTGATAGTTCTGTTTTACCTACTGCTGTTGGACCAGCTAGCACTAAGATTTTATCTTTCATATATTTTCCTTTCTAAACAATCCTTCTAAATTTTTTATCTAATTCATAATTGGTCATTTTTATAATTATTGGCCTTCCATGTGGACAATGGAAAGGATCTTCAATATATCTTAATTGCTCAATTAGCTCTTTCATTTCTATTTCAGTAAGATAATCATTAGCTTTTACTGCAGCTCTACAGGCCATTGAAGCAATTTTATTTATCTTAACTTCAACAGTCTTTCCACTTCCCATATTCCTTAGGTTGTCTATCATATCTAAGAACAGTTTTTTAGAGTCCAGCTTTCCTAAGAAATAAGGAACCTCTTTTAAAGAAATTGTATTGTCACCAAATTCATCGATGATAAAACCAGACTCTTCAAAAAGATTCTTATTTTCAATATAGCATTCATAATCATCCATGGACATTTCGAGTACCATCGGGATTAATAAAGGCTGAATAATAGTATTCTTATTTTCGATATCATTTCGATATTTTTCGAATAGGATTTTTTCATGAGCTGCATGCTGATCAATTATATATAGACAATCTAAATATTCTGCCAAGATATATGTTTTATTAAATTGACCAATAACCCTTAAGTCTGCAAATTTTGCCACTGGAACTTTTTTATCCATACTCTTTTTGATTTCACTTTTTTCTTCATTAGAGTTTTCCTTATGAGAGTTGTTATATAAAATTTCTTCCTTCTCAAAATTTTGCTCAACATATTCATCATTTTTAATGAAGTTTTTAGCCTCTTTAGCAGCTTTTAATTCATTATAGATATTCTCTTCCTTTTTAATATCATTCATAGTTACAGAACTATATATATCATTTATAGAAGGTTCCTTTAGTAAGCTGTTTTTTGTTTCAAGTAAATCTATCTGTTCTCTTTTCTCAACATTTATAAGTTCTTCTTTTAGCAATAAAGGACTTTGAATATTAACATTTAGTTGTTCTTGATGAATTGCAAAACTATTGAATACATCATTCTTCAAAGCACTATGAACAGTATCAAAAACAGCCTTAAAAATCATTCTTTCATCTTTAAATTTTATTTCTGCTTTTGTTGGGTGAATATTTACATCTATATTATCAGCAGGAATATCAATAAACAATACAAAGAAAGGAAACTTATTTACTGTTGAGAAAGATTTAAAAGCATTTTCCACAGCAGCAACAACAGTTTTATTCTTAATATATCTATTATTTACATATATACTTTGATTATTTCTAGACCCACGTGCAATAGATTCTCTTCCAACATATCCATATATCCTAATATAACTGTCTTCATGATTAGAGAATTCTATGATATCTTCATAAATTGTTTTACCATAAATAGTTCTAATAGTAGATGCTAAATTATTATCTCCATAAGTTAAAAGAGTCTTTTTTTTATTATTGAATAGTTTAAAAGAAATATTAGGATAAGAAAGAGCTATTCTTGTGACAATATCATTGGCAAGAGATCCTTCTCTAGATGGAGTCTTTAAAAACTTCTTTCTAGCAGGAACATTGAAGAATAGATTTCTCACTTCCATAATTGAACCATTATTCATCCCTATATCATTGATTGATAATATTTCACCAGCAGAAATGGATACTTCCTTACCAAAATTGGCATCGGCAGTCTTACTTCTAAAGTTAACCTCAGAAACAGAGGCAATAGAAGGCAGCGCTTCTCCTCTGAATCCTAAAGTATTAATATGATATATATCATCCACAGATACAATCTTTGATGTAGCATGAGGCAAGAATGCTTTCGAAATATCATCTGCATAAATTCCAGAACCATTATCTATAACACGAATTAATTTTATTCCACCTTCTTCTATTTCAATGGTGATATTTTTAGCACCTGCATCAATGGAGTTTTCTACTAACTCTTTTACTACTGAGGCTGGTCTCTCTACAACCTCACCAGCAGCAATTTTATTAGAAGTATGCTCATCTAATATATTTATTCTTTTCATCATAGTACCTCACTTACATATTCTTAGATTTTTGTACTATTTCAAAGAGTTTATTCATTGCAGCAAGAGGTGTCATCGTCATTATTTCAATACTAGCAATTTCTTTAAGAAAAGCTTCCTTTTCAATCATTGCAAAATCTATTTGTATTGTATCATTAGTTTCTACAGTCACTTTTTCTTCTTTTTTAGAATCTTTTTCTAAATCTACCACAGCTTCTTGTTTAGTCTCCACTACAGTTTCCTTGATTTCTTCTGCAACGTTCTCTTCGGCCATAAACTTTCTTTTGTTACTTTGTTCACTTAACAATTCATGACTTTCATCAAAGGATTTTTCTCCTTCTAACTTATGTAGAATTTCCTTTGCTCTTTCAATAACACCTTCTGGTAACCCTGCTAGTTTAGCAACCTCAATACCATATGATTGGTCAGCACCACCTTCCACAATTTTTCTTAGGAAAATTACTTCACCAAGTTTTTCAGTTACAGCAACTGAATAATTCTTAACCCCTTCAATAACACCTTCTAATTTAGTAAGCTCATGATAATGAGTAGCAAATAAAGTGTTACATTTTAATGTTTCCTTATTACACATATATTCTATTACTGACCAAGCGATACTTAATCCATCATATGTAGATGTTCCTCTTCCAACTTCATCTAATAAAACTAAACTCTTAGAAGTTGCATTCTTTAAGATATTTGATACTTCCCACATTTCCACCATGAAAGTAGACTTACCACCTGCTAAGTCATCTGATGCTCCTATTCTTGTAAATATCTTATCAGAAATAGAAATATTGGCACTGTTTGCTGGAACAAATGATCCTATTTGCGCCATTAAATTAATTAGAGCCACTTGTCTCATGTAAGTAGATTTACCAGCCATATTAGGTCCAGTAATAAGAAGAAACCTATCTTTCTTTCTATTTAAATGTGTATCATTACAAATAAATTCACCTTTATCAATTACTTTTTCTACAACAGGGTGACGTCCTTCTTTTATTTCAAAAATTCCCTCTTCGTTAATTTGTGGTTTTACATAATTATTTTCTAAGGCAATAATAGCCATAGTTGAAATTACATCTAACGATGATATTATGTTAGCAGTCTTTTTAAGTCTAGATATTTCTTTTTCTACTTTATCTCTTACTTCAACAAATAACTTATATTCTAAAGCAATAAGTTTTTCTTCAGCACCTAATATTTTTTCTTCCATAACCTTTAACTCTTCAGTAATGAATCTTTCAGCATTAGCAAGAGTTTGCTTTCTTATATAACGCCCTTCAGGAATAGTAGCATAATTTGCTTTAGATATCTCTATATAATAACCAAATACTTTATTATAGCCAACTTTTAATGAACGGATACCAGTAAATTCTCTTTCTTTATTTTCAAGTTCAGCAATCCACTGTTTACCATTAAGCTTTGCACTTCTAAGTTCATCTACTTGGGCAGAATATCCATTATTAATTATATTTCCTTCTTTTACTGATATTGAAGGATCAGCAATAATTGCTAAGTTTAATAATTCATTTAAATCATCTAATGTATCTAATGAATTATACCATTCCTTTAGTAATGGTGCATTTAATCCATTTAAAACAGCTTTTATAGATGGCAGTTTTTGTAATGATGATTTTAATGAAACTAAATCTCTAGCATTAACATTCTTATTAGAAATCTTACCTACAATTCTTTCTATATCATAAACATCCTTAAGAGCTTCTCTAATTTCCTCATTTATATATGTGTTATTATATAATTCTTCTACAGATGTTAATCTATTTTCAATTTCATCCTTCTTTATTAATGGTTCTTCGATCCACTTTCTTAGAGTTCTTCCTCCCATTGCAGTGGCAGTCTTATCTAAAACCCAAATAAGACTTCCCTTTTTAGTCTTATCCCTTAAGTTTTCAGTAAGTTCTAAGTTTCTTCTAGAACTACTGTCAATTGACATATAGTTTATAATGTCATATGTCTCTAAAAGATTTATATTAGATAAACTTATCTTTTGTGTTTCTAATATGTATTTTAATAATGTAGAAGAAGCTTTCTTTGCTCTCTTATCAAGATTTTTTAAATCTAAAGATGTGAATTGAGCTATCATTTCTTCATCACTACAAGAAAAGTCATTGAAGTCCTTAATAGTAACTAAAGCGTTACTTATACCTTTAATATCATTTTCTAAGTTTTCATAAATACTCTTATCTATAAGAATTTCTTTTGGTGAAATTTTTGATATTTCATCTAGAAGGCTTGCCTTAGAAACAGTAAATGATGTTGTTTTAAATTCACCAGTGGAAATATCTGAAGAGGATACACCATATATGCCATCTTCTTCATAAATAGATAATATATATACATTTTTGTATTCTTCTTCAGTTGTATTTTCTATAAAAGTACCTGGTGTAATAACTTTAATTACATCTCTTTTAACTATACCTTTAGTAGCTGCAGGATCTTCAACTTGTTCACCAATGGCAACCTTATATCCTTTATTAACTAATTTAGATATATATGAAGCTGCAGCATGGAATGGAATTCCACACATTGGTGCTCTTTCTTCCAAACCACATTCTCTACCTGTTAAAACAAGTTCTAATTCTTTCGATGCTATCTTCGCATCTTCAAAAAACATTTCATAAAAGTCACCTAATCTATAAAAAAGAATACAATCTTCATATCTTTCTTTTATTTCAACGTATTGTCTCATCATAGGCGTTAATGCCATGATACATCCCTCCTAGTAATTTTCAAGGTATATACCTTGATTTTTAGCCATTTTATAAAATAAATTATACATTATTACAAAAAAAATATAAAGGAAATAAGACTAAACAAATTTATCTAAAATCATTGTATAATTATTCAGATACATCCTCGGATATTTGTATACAAATTGCTAATTATTCACTTATCATTAATATTTATACATGATATTGAAATAAGTTTTACCATAAAATGAGCTGTTCACTAATTATTTAGTGCGACAGCCCCTTTTAAAATTATTATATTATTGCAGTAATTACTCTTTTTTACTTTCTTCTTTAATTTTATCAGCTAGTTTATCTGAAACACCTGGAATATAAGCTTTAACATTTTCTGTTGGATCATTTAATAATCCAAGTAATAGCAAAATGCTACAGATGGATTCTATGATCCCCATAACTTTATCACTATTGATGTCTAAGCCAAATTGACATAATAAACTTACAATAAGTGCAGCTAAAGCTACTATGGTACCTCTGTTATTTAATCTAGATAAAATAGACTTCCAAACTGACATAGTTCACATCTCCCTATTATTAATCTTTTAATAACTATAAACTATACACTAAATATTATTTCTATACATCAGTAAATATTCCTTAATCTAATAAAAAAAAGAAACTATATTATATTTTGAAATACCTAATTTAATTAAGGTATAAAATAAAATTAAAAAAGCTGCCACATATGGCAGCTTTAAATTATTTAATTACTTCACCTATTAATGAGAAGTTTTGAGCTCTTGTTATTTTTACATTAACAAGTTCTCCAACATTTACATTTTCACCAGTAAAGTTAACTAATCTTCCTGTTCTAGTTCTTCCTGTAAGTTTTTCAGCATCATTTTTGCTATTTCCTTCTACTAATACTTCAAGTATATTTCCTTCTTCAGCCTTATTTTGTGCAATTACTCTTTCATTTACTGCAGCAATTAATCTATTAAACCTATGGTGCTTATCTTCCTCACTAACTTGATTTAACATCATATCAGCTGGTGTATTGTTTCTTCTTGAATAAATGAAAGTAAATGCTGAAGAATATCCTACTTTTTTAACAAGTTCTAATGTTTCTTGGAAATCTTCTTCTGTTTCACCTGGGAAACCAACAATAATATCTGTTGTTAAAGTCACTCCTGGTATTTCTTCTTTAATTTTCTTTATTAAATCTAAATAATATTCTTTTGTGTAATGTCTATTCATTTTCTTTAATATACTATTTGATCCACTTTGTACTGGTAAATGAATTTGTTCGCATAACTTATCACATTCTTTAATAGCCATTATTACATCATGTGTAAGGTCTTTAGGATGAGATGTCATAAATCTAACTCTTTCTAATCCTTCTATTTCATCAATCATTCTTAAAAGTTTTGCAAAATCAACTTCTTCTTCTAATCCTTTACCATATGAGTTTACATTTTGACCAAGTAAAGTTATTTCTTTATAACCTTGTGCAACAAGTTCCCTTACCTCATTTAAAATATCTTCAGGCTTTCTTGAACGTTCTCTTCCTCTTACATATGGTACTATACAATAAGTACAGAAGTTGTTGCAGCCATACATTATTGTTACGAAAGCTTTTACATTACTTTCTCTATCTATTGGAAGTCCTTCAACAATATCTGTTTCTTTATTAAATATTTCTTTTATTTGAACACCTTCAGTTTTAACTCTATTTAAGTATTCAGGGAATTTATATGCATTATGTGTACCAAATACAATATTTACATATGGGAATTTTTTTAAAATTTTATCTGCCATACCTTCTTGCTGCATCATACATCCACATATTCCTATAATTAAATCTGGATTTTCTTTCTTTAAATGCTTAAGACTTCCTAAATTACCAAAAACCTTATTTTCGGCATTTTCTCTTACACAACAAGTATTAAACAATATTATACCTGCGTCTTCCTTATTTTCAGTTTTTGTATATCCAACTCTTTTAAGCATACCAGATAATTTTTCAGAATCTTCTTCATTCATTTGGCATCCCCAAGTTTCGATATAGAAGTGTTTTTTTACATTATCTTTTTCTTTAAGTTCATCTAATATTTTAATATCAAAATTTTTACTCATTATTGTTCCTCCAAAATTTATATAAATCATAACGTATTATAACATAACTTTTTGCAAAAAATAAAGAGTAGGATTTTTGGGTTCTGTATACTTTTAATAAATATATTTTTGTTATTTTTCTCTTTTCCAGTTATTTAAGGAGTACTCATATTTAAATCCACATTTATTATATAAATTTATGGCTTTAATATTATTTTTATCCACTCTAATGTATAAATCCAATATATTTCTGTCAATACACTCATTAATAATATGATTTAATAATAATTCGCCAAAGCCCTTCCCCCTAAAAACAGGAACTATACCAAAATTAACAACAGTATATCTTCCCCTATTATAAATAACTTGTCCATACCCAATAGCACTATTATTCATCATCAAAAATATAGAGAGATCATCTATATAATATTCTTGCTTTATATCATTTTCAATATCTGAAACATAAATTTCTGCTCGCATTTTATCATGAAAAATATCATTTTGCAAGTCACATCGTAACTTTTCATCTTTACCTATTTTAAATCTTTTAAATGCTATATTAGGATGTATAAACCTATTGCTATAAGCATATTCAAGAACATCTTTATCTTCTGTTATCTTTTTAAATAATCTTTCACTACCTTTTTTATCTTGGTCAAATAATACAAGTTTCATTAAAAATGTTTCTCTATATTTACAAAAACCTAGCTTACGTAATACACTATTGATTGCTTCATTATTCAACTCCTCATAAATAAGCATATCGTTATCAAACTCCCATAGTATATCTTTATCAACTATTTCTAAATATGATGGTTTAACATATAAAGACCACACCTTAATGGGATTTTCGAAAGGTATGTTATACCAAATATAACCTATGACTTTCTCATTATGAACAAATAATTTCACAAATTTTTTTAGTATTATCTTTGAAAAAAAACTTTCACTTTCATAATACTTAAAAAAATCTTTATCATAAGTTTTAAAATTTAGCTTTTCTGCACTTAATTTCTTAAATTTATCCAAATTACTATTTGATAACTTTTCTAACGATAACATGCCAATCCCTTCTAACACTTAACTTATTCAAAGACAAAAAGATTACACTGAAATAATATGTGTAATCTTTTTTAATAATACCTTGTAATTTATAAAGGCTAAGTTTTATTCAGCATCTTTTATGCTAAGTGCTATTTTTCTATTTTCTTTATCAATACTTAGTATTATACATTTAACTTCTTGACCAATAGATAAAACTTCACTTGGATGTTTTATATGATCGTGGCTTATTTTTGAAATATGAACTAAACCATCTATACCTGGCTCTAATTCAACAAAAGCACCAAAATCATTAATTCTAACTACCTTTCCTAAAACAGCTGAGCCTTCGCTGTACTTTTCATCAACAACACTCCATGGTTCTGGAGTTAGTTCCTTAATACTTAATGATAATTTCTTTGTTTCTTTATCTAAGTTTATAATCTTAACATCTACAATTTGACCAATTTTTAAGACTTCCTCACAAGATTTTATGTGACTCCATGAAATTTGTGATAAATGAATTAAACCATCAACACCATCAACTTCTGCAAAAGCACCAAAATTTGTGAATCTCTTAATTTCAGCTTTTACAATATCACCAACTTGAAGAGAATCCCAAGTTATAGCCTCCTTTTTAGCTTTAGCTTCTTCTAAAAGAATCTTTCTTGAAGCAACAATTTTTGAAAGATTTTCTTTTGAAAAATCTATAAGCTTAACAGCCATTTCTGTTCCTACTAGGCTTTCTTTATCTTCTACATATTTAATATCAATTTGCGAAGATGGTATAAATATTCTTACACCATTGTAGTATGCAACTAACCCTTTTTCTTTTGCAGCAGTTACTTTGATTGTTAATTCTTCTTTGTTTTCATATACTTTTTCTAAGTATCCTAAAGCTTCGTCTTTTTCAAATTCAAGTCTTGATAAAACTACATAGTTATCTTCGTTTTTTAATTTGATAACTTTAGCCTTTATTATATCTCCAACTTTGATATTGCTTAATACTTCTTCAAGCTTTTCTGCTGATGTAAGTTCTTTAAATGGAATCACACCATCTGATTTATATCCTATTAAAGATATTACTACAACATCATTAGTTATAGATAAAATTTCACCTTCTACTTCATCTCCAATACGAAATTTTCTATCCATTTCGTTCATTAACTCCAATTGATTTTCCATTTTTCTATTCCCCTCCAACTTATCAATAACTTCCTTTATAATCCAATCTGGAGTTGATGCTCCAGCTGTTATCCCAATTTTTTCGAATGATTCGTTTTCAATAAATTCTTTTGGTAATTCGTTCACATTTTCAATGTGTATAGTATTTGTACAATTACTTTTAGCTATTTCATAAAGCTTTGTTGTGTTTGAACTATTTTTTCCTCCTACAACAATAACTGCATCACTAACTTTAGAAAGCTCATCAATACTCTTTTGTCTCACTTCTGTAGCTGAACATATTGTATTAAATGATAAAAGTTCCTTAACATGTGGAGTTAAATTGTTAATAGTATTTTTCCAATTTTCCTCTTTTTCAGTAGTTTGTGACACTGCACATACTTTGTTTGGAAGTTCTTCATTAAACTCACCATTATTTGTTACTATTGCTTCATTGTTACACCAACCGTTTATCCCCGCAACTTCCGGATGTTTTTTATCACCTAAAATTACAATTTTATATCCCAAAGAAGAATATTTATTAACCTTCTTCTGTATATTCGTAACGTAAGGGCAAGTTGCATTAACCACTATAAAATTTCTTGCTTTTAGTGATTCTATAACTTCACTTCCTACTCCATGGGAACGTATTACTATTACATCGCCTTCTTTTAGCATATCAACGTTCTCAAATTCTACTGAATATATATTATTTTCTTCTAAAAATTTAACAACATCATTATTATGAATTAAAGGTCCTAATGTATATATTTTTTTACTATACTGCTTTTGAATTTTAATTGCTTCCTCTACTGCTCTTTGAACTCCAAAGCAAAATCCAGCATTTTCAGCAAGTGTGATTTTTTTCATAAAATTTCTCCTAAGTTAAATCAATATAATTTTATTTTAATATATTTTCAATATAATTACAAATTATTTCAGTAACTTCATTTATATTATAATTTGAACTATCTATTTCTATTGCATCATCAGCTTTTCTTAATGGATCAACTTCTCTTGTGCTATCTATAGTATCTCTTCTAATTATTTCATTTAATATTTCATCATAATTAACTTCAAGACCTCTTTCAGTTAATTCTTTAAATCTTCTATTAGCACGTTCTTTTGCACTAGCAGTTAAAAAAAATTTGCATTTTGAATCTTTTAAAACCACAGTTCCAATATCTCTTCCATCCATAATAACATTATATTTTTCTGCAATATTTCTTTGTAACTGAACTAACTTAGATCTAACTTCTGGTATAGATGCATAGTTTGAAACTATTGCACTTATTTCTGGCATTGTAATTTCTTCTTGCACGTTAATTCCGTTTAAAACTAAATCATCATTTTCAAAATGAATTTCCATAGTATCAACTAATTTTACTAATTTTTCTACCTCTTCTGGCTTAATATGTTTACGTTCGGCCATTAAAGCAACTGCTCTATACATTGCTCCGGTATTTATATACATAAGATCAAATTTCTTTCCTACTATCTTTGCTATAGTGCTTTTCCCTGCACCAGCTGGTCCATCTATTGCAACTGATATTCTCATATTATACCACCTTTCAAAACTATATATTATTTTTATACTTTAAAATTATATAATCATTATTTAAAGTTCACAAGTGTTATAAATATTTTCCTGCCAAATATCCTGTAGATAATGCTATTTGTACATTATATCCACCTGTAAAAGCATCAATATCTATAACCTCACCAGCAAATGATAAGTTATTAATAATCTTTGATTTCATTGTTGAAGGATCTATTTCTAAAGTAGATACACCACCTGAAGTAACTATTGCTTCTTCTAAAGGTCTTAACCCCTTTACTTTACCTTTTATACCCTTAATAACACTTACAAGATTTTTTCTTTCTAACTTAGTAATTTCATTAACCTTCTTATAGTCATCTATCTTTGAAAGTTTTATTATTAATGGAATCATTTTTTGTGGTAATAAATCATCTAATGAATTTCTAAAATCCTTATTAATATATTTTTTAAAATCTTTTTGTACTCTTAAATCTAGCTCTTTATCATCTAAAGATGGTTTTAAATCAATAGAAATTGAATATGTATCTTTATAATCTATATATCTTGATCCTGAAAGTACTATAGGTCCAGATATTCCATAAGAAGTAAATTTCATTTCTCCTTGATTTGAATATCTAACCTTATTCTTACTATCTAGTATATCTAACTTAACATTCTTTAATGTTAAACCCATCAATTCTTTAAACCAGTCTCCATTTAATTCAACTGGTACCAATGAAGGTTTTAAATCAATTATTTTATGTCCTAGTTTTTCTGCTAAAACTTGCCCTTCACCTCTTGAACCAGTTAAAGGATAAGATGCTCCACCAGTGGCAATTATAAAATAATCAGCACTAATTTTTTGACTATTATTTATTTCAACTGATTTTATTGTATTATTTTCAAAGAATACATCTGTAACTTTAGAATTTAATTTAATATCCACCTTAGCCTTACTTAGTTTTTTAGATAAAGCTTTTATTATATCTGATGATTTATCAGACTCAGGGAATATTCTTCCACCACGCTCTATCTTTAATTTTGTTCCTTCACTTTCTATCATTTCTATAACATCATTATTAGTAAATGAATATAAAGCACTATATAAAAAATGCGGATTACCAGGAATATAATCAAAAAAGTCGCCAATATCTTTACCATTTGTTATATTACATCTTCCTTTTCCTGTGATAAATAACTTTTTAGCTATTTTTTCATTACCATCAACTAAAACAACATTATGGTTTTCAGCAGCTGTGATGGCAGCCATTATACCTGCTGGCCCTGCTCCTATTACCATTACCTTAGACATAATCTTTTCTCCTTTATGTTAAAAATTAAAGGAATTAACTTTTGCTAATTCCTTTAGTGTTACAATTACAATATTTCTTTAAAATTCATCATCATTATTATGATTATAAGAATATACATTATATTCTTTCCAAATCTGTTCCAGACTGTTAAAGGTAGTTGAAACACTTTCTTTCTGTCTTAATCCTACTGCAATTAGTAATGCATTAATAACAGACAATGGTGCTACTAATGAATCAACAAAGGAAGCCATATTGCTTTGAACAATTAAAGCATAGTCTGCTCTTTGTGCAAGTGGTGATATGATGCTATCAGTTAAAGCAACAATTGTAGCTCCCCTATCTTGTGCAAAACTTAATACATCAATAGTTCTATTAGCGTATCTTGGGAAGCCTATTCCTATTACAAGGTCACCTTCACCTATATTAATCATTTCTTCAAAAATATCAGAAATACCATAACCTACAGTTTTTACATTCTGCAATATTACATTTAAATAAAATCCTAAAAATTCTGCAAGAGCCATAGAACTTCTAAGTCCAATGATATAAATTCTTTTTGCTTCAAAAATATTATTTACAACATCTTCAAATGTTGAATAATTTATTTTTTCCATAGTTGCTCTAATATTTTCCATATCAGACTTTAAAACACCTTTAAGCGTATATCCATTACAAATATAATCGTTTGATAAATCAAGTCTTTGAACAGTTGTAAGCTTATTTTTAATCAGTTCCTGTAAAGATTTTTGTAAACTTGGATATCCAGAGAAACCTAGTTCAATAGCAAAACGCACTACTGTAGATTCAGACACCCCCACCGAATTTCCAAGTTTAGCTGCAGTCATAAATGCAGCTTTATCATAATTTTTAAGTATATATTCAGATATTAATTTCTGGCCCTTACTTAGTTTAGGAAACTTATTATGAATAATGGCCATTAAATCTTGAGCTTCATCGTTGTTGGTTTTATCCATTGTTAAATCCTTTCTTTTTTCAAATAATTAGCTTAAATTATTTTAGCACTTATAATAAATATTATCAATTATATTATAAATTTAAAATTCTATTTTTCAATATAATATCAATTTCATTTCTTTTCTATCACTATTAATAATGGTGCCGATTTTGCTCTATTTAAATATTCATGAAGCATGACTCCATATATGTTTTTAGGTAAGTTTCTTACATACTCCATGATAAAGTTTTCTTCATTTTTCCCTTCTGAATGCCCCCTATAAATTGCAATAGTCATTATACCGTTACTATCTAGAAGTTCTAATCCGGCTTCAATACTCTTCATAGTAGTTTTTGCTAAGGTAGTTATTTCTTTATTACTACCTGGAAGAAATCCTAAATTATACATTATGCAGTTTACCTTATCTTCTATAACATATTCATCAAATTTATGGTGAGAATCATTTACAACAGATACATTTTTCCTATTTTTAAGTTTATAATTTAAGCAAGCTTCTTCTTGAACATCAAATGAGTAAACTTTTTCAAACCTTTCGCACAGAAAATCTGTATCATATCCATTTCCTAAAGTAGCATCTATGGCTATAATTTTTTTTTCTAAATGATTTTCTATGATACTATGGGATAAATCGCTAATATCAGAAACATATTTAAACATAATTTATAGCTCCTTTATATATTGAAGTTCTTCTTTTGTCAGTTCTCTATATTTCCCCTGTTGTAAATAACCTAGTTTTAAATCACCTATAGATACTCTTTTTAAAGAAATAACTTCATGATTAAGAGATGAACACATTCTTCTTATTTGCCTATTTTTCCCTTCGTAAATAGTAATTTCTACAGTAGATATATATGAATTTTTTACTAAATCTTCTGAAATAATTCTTATCTTTGCTGGTGCTGTAACATATCCACCAATATCCAATCCTTTTTCAAACCTTTCCATATCTTCTTTTGAAAATACACCTTTACATTCAGCTATGTACTTTTTATCGATTTTAACTCTTGGATGAATTATATTATTATATATATCACCGTCATTAGTTAATAATAAAAGGCCTGAACTATCATAATCAAGTCTTCCTATTGGATATACTCTTTCTTCAACCTTAACAATATCTAGGATAGTCTTTCTTCCTTTTTCATCTTTTACAGATGTAATAACTCCCTCAGGCTTATTAAGCATTATATATACTTTATTTTCCTCTGGAAGTATTCTTTTGCCTTCGTATTCAACTATATCATCTAAAGTAACTTTAGTACCTAGTTCATTTATAACTATTCCATTAACCTTTACTTTCCCAGTTAATATTATTTCTTCGCATTTTCTTCTAGATGCAATACCGCATCTAGCCATATACTTTTGCAATCTTTCTTCCATGTTTTTCACTCCATTATTCTTATTCAAGCTAATTATATATTTTACTGACTGTTAATACAATATATAAATTTCATCTAAATTATTAGCTTTATTTATGTTTAAGTTTATATCATATTTTTCGCTATTATATGGTAAAATATATAAATAATTGAAATAAAGATTATCTTTTGTAAAATTTGGGGTGTATTATGTATATTGATGAAGCAAAAAAAGCAAGAAAAAGAATTGAAGATATTATAGTTAAAACGCCATTATTACATAGCGATATTTTTAGCAAACTTTCTTCAAACAATGTGTTTATGAAATGTGAAAATCTTCAAGTTACAGGGGCTTATAAGATTAGAGGAGCTCTTAATAAAATCTCTCAATTATCTAAAGAAGAAAAAATTAAAGGAGTAGTATGCTCATCAGCCGGAAACCATGCTCAAGGAGTAGCTTATGCGTCTTCAATATTGGGAATTGAATCTACCATTGTAATGCCTAAAACAACGCCATACTTAAAAGTACAATCAACAAAGAATTATGGTGGAAATACAGTTCTATTTGGTTCATGTTATGATGATGCTTTTTTAGAAGCAAAAAGAATTGAAAAAGAAGAGGGAAAGGTTTTTATTCCACCATTTGATGATTTTGATATAATATATGGTCAAGGGACTATTGGTCTAGAAATCCTAGAGGACTTACCTGATGTAGACTATATAATATGTCCAGTAGGTGGCGGTGGTCTTATAAGTGGTATAAGCTTAGTTGCAAAATCTTTAAATCCTGGGATAAAAATTATAGGTGTTCAAGCTTCTGGAGCTCCTTCAATGTATGAAAGTATTAATAAAGGTGAAAGGATTACCTTGGAACAAGTTAACACCATAGCTGATGGTATAGCTGTTAAATCTCCTGGGGAAAAAACTTTTGAAATCATTGATAAATACGTTGATGAAATAGTTACTGTAACGGAAGGTGAAATTGTTGATGCATTCCTATTATTAAGTGAAAAGCATAAACTTTTAGGAGAAGCGTCAGGAGTTGTTTCTCTAGCTGCTCTAAATAAGTTAAACTGTAAAGATAAAAAGATTTGTTCAATAATAAGCGGAGGTAATATTGATATGCTTACAATATCAAATCTCATAAATAACGGCCTTGTTTCTGGAGGCCGACTATTCTGTTTCTCAGTGGAGCTACCAGATGTTCCAGGACAATTAGTTGATATTTCTCAAATATTATCTGAAGAAAATGCTAATGTAGTCAAGCTTGAGCATAATCAATTTAAAGCAATGAATAGAATTAATAATGTTTTACTTGAAGTAACAGTAGAAACTAATGGTCATGAACACATTAATAAAATCATTAAACACTTTAACAGTAAAGGATATAAAATCAATATTATGTATAAAGGATAATTGATAATGAGAATTAAAAAAACAGTATCAGAGGATACTGCTTTTTTGTTACGCTCCGTATATAGAATAATACTCTTCTATTCTAGCTTTTATTTCATCATCAATATAAACTTTTCCATTTATTTCTCTATTATATAGGTATTCAACAACTTCCTTCATTGAAACAATTGCATAAGTTGTGATACCAAAAGTTTCTTTTATTTCTGCTTGAGCTGATTTATCACCTCTACCCTTTTCCATTCTATCAACTGATATAACAAGCCCTTGAATTTTAACATCGCCTTGAGCCTTTAAAATAGGAGCTGTTTCATATATAGAAGTTCCTGCTGTCATAACATCTTCAACAATAACTACTCTCTTAGTGTCATCTAATTTAGCACCTAACAGTATTCCGCCTTCACCATGATCTTTTACTTCTTTTCTATTAGAGCAGTACTCAACATTTAAATCATATAGCTTATTCATTGATATTGCTGTTGTAACTGTTAAAGGTATTCCTTTATAAGCTGGTCCAAAAAGCACATCAACTTCTTTACCAAAATATTCATTTATAGCCTTTGCATAAAACATTCCTAATTTATCTAACTGTTCACCAGTTGTATAATTTCCTGTATTAATAAAGAAAGGAGTTTTTCTTCCACTTTTTGTTATAAAATCTCCAAATCTTAAAACATTGCTTTCTACCATAAATTCTATAAACTCTTGTTTGTATTGTTCCATTATAAGCTTCCCTCTCAATTACGTATATTTTTCTAATTAATTGTAACATTAATCGTAAAAAAAGCCAATAAATTTATTTTTTTAACAAATTCTCGGTAATTGTTCACCTTTCATTGGAAAGCATTTAATTTTAGCACCAATAATTGTCTCTAAGTATAAATTCTTCTTACCATCAGCAATAACTTCTCCGATAATAGTAGCTTCTTGTCCTTCTTGGCTATTTCTTAATAAGTTTAAAACATCTATAGCATGCTGGTTGGAAACAATAATGATAACTTTTCCTTCATTAGCCATGTACAAAGGATTTAATCCTAATAAACCACTGAACTCCGATACTTCTGCACTAATAGGAAGTTTATCCTCATAAATAAGCATCTCTTTGTTAGAAGCATCAATTATTTCTAATAGAGTTGTAATAACTCCTCCCCTAGTAGGATCTCTCATCACTTTTATTTCTGATGAACTATTTAAAATACTTTCTATTATGCCATTTAAACTTTGACAATCACTTTTTAGAAGAGAACTTTCACATAAATTATTCCTTTCATTCATAATGGCAGCTCCATGCTCACCTATTGTACCACTGATTATTATCTTATCACCTACTTTAATGCTTCTCATTCCTAATGGCCTATTTCTAGATATCACCCCTATGCCTGTGGTATTTATAAATAGCTTATCACCATTCCCCTTTTCTACTACCTTTGTATCACCACATACTATTTTGATATTAGCTTTCATTGCTTCATGACTGATTGTCTTTATTATTTCTTCAAGTTCATTTATCGCTAGTCCTTCCTCGATAATAAGTGAAAGTGATAAATATAAAGGAATAGCTCCCACCACTGACAGATCATTAACTGTTCCACAAATAGATAATTTTCCTATATTACCGCCATTAAAAAATATGGGATCAACCACAAAACTATCTGTAGTCATGGCAATTTCTCCTGATATTTTACCGAGAGTAGTAGCGTCATTTTTTTGCAAAAGAAATTCATTGCCTAAATATTTAAAGAATAATTCTTCTATTAATTTATTTGTTTCTTCTCCACCACTTCCATGTGATAACTGAATAAAATCCATTATTGCCCATCCCTTCTATACTTATAGTAATTATTACATGTGCCTTCATTAGAAACCATACAAGCTCCCAGTGGATTGCTCGGTGTACATATTCTATCAAAATATATACATTCCATTGGTGTTTTCATTCCATTAATTATGCTTCCACAAAGACATTTACTTGAAATTTCTATATTGTTAAATTTAACTCTAAACTTTTTTAATGCATCATACTGTTCATAAGAATCCTTTAATTTATAGCCGCTATCACTAACTTCACCCAGTCCTCTCCAAAAGCTGCTATCTATATCAAAAACCTCTTCAATCTTTTTCCTAGCTACAATATTACCTTCTCTTTTTACTACACTCTTATAATAATTAATGCAGGTATACTCTCTTTTTTCTGCCATCATAGATAATTTCAAAATACTTGCCAAAATTTCAGATGAGGTAAATCCTGAGATAACCATTGGTATATTGTATTTCTCAGCTAAAGACTTAAATTCCTGGCTTCCAGTTATAGCACATACATTCCCTGGGCATATTAAGCCATTAATTCCTATATCTTTATCTTTAAGAATATATTCAATGATAGGTGGCATTCTCTTAATTGCTACAATAAAACTCAAGTTACTTATATTTTTCACTTTTGCCCTAATTAAAACATCGGCATATATAGGTACAATTGTTTCAAAGCCAACAGCTATAAAAACTATTTCATTTCCCTTATTACACTCTGCTAAAGTTAATAATTCTTCTGGAGAATATATAACTTCAATTTTCTTTCCCTTTGATTTTTCTTTTAATAAACTACTGTGGCTACCAGGAACCTTAAGCATATCTGCAAAAGTAACTATCACTACACCTTTATCTAACAAAGCAATAGCACTATCTATATAATTGATTTCAGTTACACATACAGGACATCCTGGTCCTGAAACAAGGTGTATATTTTTAGGCATAACTTTATCAATACCATACTTATAGATTGACATTGTATGTGTTCCACATACCTCCATTATCTTCATTGGCTTTTTAAGATAATCATTAATCTTTAGTATTATATCTTTAGATAAATTTATATCCTCCACAAGCTTAAACACCATTTTTTTCTCCTTCTAACACCGTTAATAACTCTTTAAAAATTTTTAAGGTTTCCTCAGCTTCAGCCTTTTCAATCTTAGTAATTGCAAATCCCGCATGCACTAAAATATAATCTCCTATCTTTAAATTAGGAATTAAAGTAGTTACAATATTCTTTTTTATTGTGCCGAAGCTTACTAAAGCATTACCATCCTTTATTTCCATTATTTCTCCTGGCATAGCAACACACATATAATCACCCCTCTTACATATTATTGTATAATATTGGAAAATGTTTTTAAATAGCCTTTCTTAGAATTTATGTAAAGCTTGTATAAACACAGTGAGATAATTAACATCTCACTGTGTTTATACAAGCTTTATAATTTTATTTTTAGAATCAATAAGAACTTCAGCACCCATTGGTAGTGTTAGAGATGGCAAACTATGTCCACAAGCAACTCCTGTAATTATAGGTTTTCCTAAAGGTTTAAGCAACTCTTCAATAATTTCAGAAATTGTTAAGCTTTGCTGTGGCTTAGAAGCTTTACAATTTGAAAAATAACCTAAAATAATACCTGAACAAGCATTAATTTTTTTAGCTTGAATAAGTTGAAGAAGCATTCGATCAATTTTATAAGGTTCTTCAGCAATTTCTTCAATAAAAAGTATCTTATTATTAGTATCTATTTCATTATCTGTACCTAATGATGAACATATTATTGAAAGGTTTCCTCCAGTAAGCTTTCCACATGCTTTTCCCTCAACAATAAATTTAATTTTTTTACTCCGAGGATTATATAAATTACCCTTAAGGTCATTGGCAAAAATCATTTTTTTTAAACTATTTAATGTAAATTTATCTATTCCTTTATATAATTCCGTTGCTGGCATTGGTGCATGATAAGTAATCAAATTACATCTCTGATTAATAGCAATATGAAGCATAGTAATATCACTATAACCAAATAGTGCCTTAGGATTTTCCTTAATAGCTGTGAAATTTATCTTATCAAGCAATCTTGCGCAACCATAACCACCTCTTAAAGCATAAACAGCCTTTATATCTTTATTGTCAAACATTTCATTAATATCATCAGCTCTAAGAATATCTTCTCCTGCAAAATATCCATGTTCTAAGGTACAACTTTTACCTAATATTACTTTAAGACCTAAACATTCTAAAGCATTAATTGCTGATTCAAGTCTATCTTTTATTATTGGACCTGCTGGAGCAACATATCCCACCTTATCGCCATTTTTTAATGGAGTTGGCCTAATCACATAAACACTTCCTTTAAATATCTTTCTTTGTAAATATATTTAAATAAATAATATATTAGAATTATTCAATAAATAAAAGTCATCAGCTAAAAAACCAATGACTTAGATACATACGCTAATGGGAATTATTAAAATTGTTTCTCCTTCAATTTTAAATTTAGGTTGACTAGGTAATATTATTCCAGAGTCATTTAAATTATTGCCTATATCACAGCAACAATTAAGAAGATTTTCGTAAAATAAAGGCTGTCCCGTTTTTCTTAGTAAATGAATATTTTCATTTTTGCTACATATTTTAACTACTTTCCCTATAACTTTGCATGGGCATTCTACTTCATCAAATATATTTGAATAAGTATCAAAAAAATTTTTATTATTTACTATCACTACAATATCATTTCCTTCAGTCTTAATAATTAAATCTTTTGTATTATTGCTAGTAAGTAATGTTTTTAAATGTGCCATCTGCTTAAAAACAAGCTGAAAATTATTTAATATCTGTTCATTGCAATTACAATATTTTTTCATTTCAGATATTCCAATACAATTAATAGCATCATAAAATACATCTAAATATGCTAGTACCGACTCTGAACTTATACTTCCTGTAATTTCAATATAATCACCTACCTTTAAATCCTGATTTTTTCGCCAATCACCTGTAATACTTTTTAATAAATTAGAATTAACTAAACTATTCATAAGCTGTGAATGTAATTCGAAGCTTGTATAAATTCTTGTAAGCTCCTCTTCACGCCTACAAAATCTACGTCCATCTAAATTCTGTCTATTTTCTTTTCCTTCAGTAGTATTGCAGGCGTTATTAAAACTCTTCCCTTTATAACCGTCCCTTTCATCTTTCATTTGTCTATCTTCCTGAAAATATAAATCTTTATCTGTAAAATCAACTCCAGCAGAAATAGTTCTATCCTCTATCCACTTTGAAGTTCGTCTTTCTATATATCCATTTATAATAAGAGAATTCAAATTTTTAGTAAGGCCTTCATCAAGGTAAATTAGCAAGTCAGTAATATCCAAGATTAATAACACCCTTTCTTAGAGTATTTATTATAGATATTTTATTCCAATGCAAAAATAAATGTTACAATAATAAAATAAGTACCTATGCTTATTTACTTTAGCATAGGTACTTGCTATTATAAAATCTCTATTGAATTCATATCTAACTTATAAGTAACATCTTTTCTTTCAACAATTAAATTTATCTTTTCCTTTAAATTATTATCTTCTTTAATTTTACCAATTAATTCTTTTGTAGGATTTATGGCAAAAGGACAACCGACTGATTTAAACATTGTATAATCGCCAGAAGTATCTCCATAAGCATAACTATTATTTAAATCAATATTATACTTTTCTACTAATTCATTAATAGCTTTTTTCTTGCTATTTGAATCCCACATTGGTATTACTTCTCCATTATATTTTCCATTTTCATCAACCTCATAAATAGTACCTCTATAATCATCCATATGGTATTTTTCAGACATTTCTTTAACTAATTCTATTGGGGAACCAGAAATTGCAATAACAACATGTCCTTGATTTTTATGCCATTTTATTCTTTCTCTTGTGAAAGTATATACTCTATCACCTTTTTGCTCGATAACTTTTCTGGCTATATGCTTAATGTGTTCTTCCCAAGTTCCAATTATGGCTTCCATATATATATCTACCATCTTTAATAGATATGTATCATAATCTCCCTGTCTTTTATCCCAGCTGATATATGCAGGTCTTACTTCATTTTCCCACTTTTCTTTATCAACTAATTCATATTTAATTATCTTCTTAAATACTTCTGTTATTAATCCTTCTCTATATATTGTTCCATCAATATCAAAAAATGCTGCAATTCTACTCATATCTTACTCCTTCGTTTATATACTTTAATTTAACTATATATTACATCAACTATTAATTCAAGAAATATTAAAAAACAAATGAAAGCAAAATACTTAAAAATAATATTACCACTATTACAATAAGTGAAAGTAACGTAGGAATTGTTATATTGAAGAAGATAAGCAATAACTTTATCCCTGTAAATATTAAGATACACCCTACTCCATATTTTATCCCCTTAAACATACTATTAAGCTTAGATAGAATAAAATAAAGACTTCTTAGACCTATTATTGCAAAGATATTTGATAAATATACTATTACCACATTGGTAGTAATAGAAAATATCGCTGGAATGGAATCCATTGCAAATATTATATCCGAAGATTCAATCAGTAGTAAAATTAAAAATAACGGAGTTGCATAAAGTTTAGTATTCTTTTTGATGAAAAAGTATTCACCTTCTATTTCATCTGTAAAAGGTATAATACCTTTTAAAAATTTAACTATCTTTTTATCGCTATAATTAGTAGACTTATCTTCCTCTTTTATCATCATTTTAAAACCACTAAAGATTAAAATCACACTAAAAATGTAGGTTACAAAATGAAACTTATTGATTATTGTTATACCTAAGAAAATAAATATAAATCTTAGAACCATAGCACCTATTATTCCATAGGTTAATACTCTTTTTTGATACTCTTGTGGTATATTAAAATTGGTAAAAATCATGAGAAACAAGAATAAGTTATCTACACTTAAACTTAACTCAACTACATATCCCCCTAAATATTCTAAGGCAACTTCTTTACCTGAAATAATAAACACAATAAAATTTACAATGATAGATATACTTACCCAAAATATAAAATTTCTTACTGCTTTTTTTACTTTCATCATATACCCCTCAAAATTATATTCCCTAAATAATTTATATGTTGAATACATGAAATTTATTTCTTAATATCTCTATCTTCCATTTAGTATTATTTTGCTCTTTTGACCAACTTTATACCACATAAATAAAGAAGCATTTAAAATAATGCTCCTTGTTAGAATATTAAAGACTAATGTATTGATTTTCCAGAGTCAGTTACTTGTATTAACCCATCTGGATAAGGATGGAAAAATGATTGATTTTTTAAATTTTCTATATCAAATCTAATTATGTACCCTTTAATTAAATATTGCAAAACTGAAAATGGAACAATACCATTTCGATATTTATCAATAGTGCTCCAGATAAATTTTATTTCTTCATCAGAAAGCTCTTCTCTAAATTGCTCTATTGCTCGTAGGCATACATTGATATTAGATGTATATCTTGGTGTCCTGCTCAATAAAATATTTAATGTATTTTCATATTCATTTATTAAGGTGGAAAAATCACCATTGTCATAATTATAAATTAACTCATCCAATAGCTTTGAATATTTTTGACTATAAGAAATGAATAGCATTGAATTTTTTAAATGGAACTCTCTTAATTCTTCAAAACTATTTGATTTCTTCACTGATCTAAAATCAGATAAAATATAGATGTTGGTTAAAAAACGTTCTCTAATCTTATAATTTGTGAGCCTACCTTCATTTTCAACTAACAGATTAGGATACTTTTTTATTACTTCATCTGCAAATAATCCATTTCCTCTTTTGATTGAAGAGCATTTTTCTATATTTGGATAAATCTTTGCATCTTTTATACCACAAGAAGGTGACTTGCTTTTTAAGATAAATCCATCTACTTCTCCTAATTCACTTAAGAACTTTGAAGTAAATCCTTTTAGTTCTTTTGTTAATACTATATTAGTCTTATTTTGTACTACATTATACCCATCATCATTTTCGACAATTTTCAAGGAACCTCTAGGCGTAGGGAGTCCACAGCCTTGTTCCGGACATACTTTGATAAACTCAACATAATCACCTAAAACTTCAATAAAATTATTAGGCTCCATGCCTCCATTATATCTACAAGGCTCAAATCCAAGACATTTACTAACAACTATTATTGGTTTTCCACTATTAGACATTCCTCATCCTGCCTTTCTTTAATATTCCTGTCTATTTATTATTAAGTAAAATATAATTATTAAAACTTTTTATTTTGCATAGATAGCTTTAATTTGAATATTTCTTCTTTTAATTTTTCAATGACTAAATCTTTTTCTTTTAACTTTTCGTTAAATCCTCTTTCAGTTTCTATAATCTCTGATCTAAATTGGTCTTTAAGGTTAGAAATTTCTTCAGTCTTATCATTTAAAATATTATGAATTTTATCGTTTAATGAATTGCTATATTCTCTATACTCTTTTATTTCAGCCTTTAGGCTTATAATTTCCTCTCTAGAACCTCTTTGTTCTTCTTTAGTTATCTGTAGCTTTTCTTTAATTAGCTCATAATCTTTATATCTCTCTTCTAAAGACTCTAATTTTACTTTATACTCTTCAGCAACCTTATTGCTACGTTTTTCTTCCTCTAGAAGAGCATTTAAAGACTCTATATGCATTTGAGAGCTTTTTATTATATCTGCTTTTTCTTTTAATTCTTTTTCAACATTAGTTAACGCCAGGTTAACTCTAGAAAAGCTATCTTTTACAGTATTAAGTTCTTTATTATTTTCTAGTAAAGTATTTTCTATTTCTTTTATTTTTTCTTCCTTTTTAGTTATAGTTTGTTGAAGTCTTACAATTGTCTTATCACGATTTTTAATTTCCATCATTGATTTTTCAATTTGCTTTTCTTCTAAAAAACTAGCCATTTCTAAAGAATTAATATAACTATTCTTTATTGAATCTAAAAGATATGTAAACTTCTCAATTTCTGTTTTTCTATCGGCAAACCTAGTATCTTCAGTAATTTTAAAAACTTCATATTGATTTAACAATGCCGAAACCATACTTTCTGCATCATCAAACTTACTTTGTAAATCATTCAATCTATTTTTAGTATTTCTTTTTAGCTTAAGGCCTTTGGTTTCTAACTTCTCAGTAATTACTTCATTTGAAGTTTCTATATTTTCCTCAGTATTATTATTTTCTATTTTATTTTCTTTATTACTACTTAATACATTTTCCATAAAAAACTCCCCTATACATTTTATAACTTAGTTAACTATAGTTAACTAAGTTATCTGTAGTTAACTAATATTTTATATTATAACACAAATATTTTTTTTTACAATCCAAATAAATGGTAAAACAACTTATAAAACTGCGTCTTTTCAGTAAAAAGCGCAGTTTTTATATAAAATCTTGATTTTAAGCCATTTATAAGCTATACTAATTTTATAAAATGTTAAAATACGCAGTTATAAAAATGCAAATACGCAGTTTTTAAAAAAGCAATTTAAATTTTCAGCAGAAAGGAATTTTTAAATGAATTTAAATGATGAAATGGTCGAAATGATGAAATTCTATGAATTTTATAAAAAAATAAAAGCAAGTGAAGAAAAAGATAAGTTAACTAATAAAAATTCTGAACTTTTTCATAAAACAGAGGAAGCAATTCATAAATCTAGAGAAGTAGAGTTAAATAGCTATAATAAAAAAGTAAATTCATCAAATAAAACAGAGGGAGCAAATACAAAAGATAAAAAAAGACTTAAAAAAAATCATATGGCTACAAGACCATTGGATAGAAACGAATATGAGGAAATAATTAAGTTATGTAATAGTGGTTTTACATATATAGATAAAAACACAGGGAAAGAGAGAACTTTTAGAAAAAATACTTCTCTAGCTTTTGCTTTTGTTTTACAAGCTACTTTAGGTTTTAGAGCAAGTGATATAGTTAATTTAAGGGTACGTGATTTTAGTAGAAATAAGTTTTCTGTTCAAGAAATAAAAACTGGTAAATGGCAAAATAGAGAAATAAATGATCATATGTATCAAAAAATATTAGAATATTCTATTGAAAACAACTTAGATAAAGATGATTACATATATCCTAACAAAATAAGAAATATGCAACAACAATTAAAGATAATTACTGATTATTTAGGATATAAGAACATTGGCACTCATTCATTCAGAAAGCTATTTGCTCATACCATATATGAAGAATCAAATCATGATATAGAATTAGTAAGACATGTCTTAAATCATGGTGATATCAGAACAACCATGAGATACTTAGGCGTAAGTCAAAAAAGAGTTAAAGAAGTTATTGATAAAATTGATTTTTCTTATATATTATAAAAGAAGAGGATATAGTTATTTACATATAGCTATATCCTCTTTATTACCGAATTTTAAGTTCATCTACACATTCACTTATTATCCTAATTCCCTCTTCTATTTCTTCCATTGTAATACGAGATAATCCTAGTCTCAATGTATCTGTTTTTTCATTATTAACATCAAAAATATCACCTGGAGCAAAGATAACTTTTCTTTCGTAGCATTTCTGAAGTAGTTTCCTTGAATCAATTCCTTCAATTGCTATATACACATGCATACCATATTCTCCCCAGATATATTTAGGTTTTAAATATTTATCAAGGCACTTTATGGCGAAATCATGTTTTTCCTTATAATACTTTCGAGTTCTTTTTATCTGTTTTTCAAAAGCTCCACTCCTCAGATATTCATATAAAATTGCTTGATCTAAAAAAGATGTATGAATATTATAGCAGCGTTTAACACTTTCTAAGGTATCAACTATCTTCTTATCAGCTAAAACCCAACCAACTCTGATTCCTGGGAAAAGTATTTTGGAAAAACTCCCAATATAAATTACACCATTATTCTTTCCATCAAAAGCTGCTAAAGGAGCTATATGAGAATTGTTATAATGTAACTCCTCATTAAATCCATCTTCAATTATAGGTACATTATATTGCTTAAATAAATTATATATCTTAAAACGCTTTTCACCATTAATAACTATTCCTGTAGGATTATTATAAGATGGAGTAAGATAACCTATTTTTATTTGATTATTTTTCAATTTATATTCAAGTTCCATTAAATCAATACCATCTTCAGCTATATCAACACCTATTAAATTAAGTTTATGAAGCTTCATTAATTTGATGCTTGTATTATGAGTTGGATTTTCGCAAAGTATATTATCACCAGCATTAGTATAAGAGGATAATATAAGCTGTAACCCTTCCGTAAATCCATTGGTGATAATAAAATCCTTGTTATCAGTATTAACACCCTTCTTATTCATATATACGTGAAGATAATCAATTAAAGGCTTATATCCCTGTGCATACCCATAGTTTAATATTTTATGTCCTTCTAATGCTATCCTATTTAAAAATGCTTTTTTAAATTCTTCTACATCAAATAATTCTCCATCTGGAGAAATACTTTTAAAGGAAATCATTCCTCTTTCCCACGGAATTTCACTTTTTACAGTATCGAGATAGCATGATAAATCAGCATATTCATTACTCTTTTTTTCCCATTCAATATTCCATTCACCTTTTAAAGCTATATTTTTATCAGTAACAAAGGTACCTTTACCTTTAATAGTATATACAACACCTTCCAATTCTAAATTTTCATAAGCTGTAATTACAGAATTACGACTTACACCTATTATCTTAGATAATTCTCTAGTAGCTGGAAGCTTACTGTTAGATGATAATATTCCATTTTCTATAGTTTTTTTAATATGTTTTTCTATTTGATAATAAATTGGTTCATTGGAATTTAATTTCAAGTTAGAAAATATCATATTTCTCACCTCCAGTACCTAATTTTATAAAAAATATCTTTTTTAAATATATTCATTGCTAATAAATAAACCTTCTGACTTAAATATATCCATAATAAATTTTAAATCCTTACAGCCAAAATTAATAATTTTAACCTTCCAATAGCTTATTTCTAGACCAATTTTTAAATCATTAAATACAAAATACATTTCTTCATTTAAAATAGTTAAATTATACATTACATCATCAATAAACCTATTTATATCTTTATAATATTCTAAAAAACTAACACCATCTTCATAATCATCATTTAAAAAGTAAATATTATCATCAAAAATATAAAGTTTGCTTAAAGCCGCAACAAACTTATTAGCAACATTATAATTATTATTGCAAAGTATCTGCTTTTCAAACTCATCATACTTACTATTTTTAAATCCTTTTGGTACTACTGAAATAATAAATATATTTTTACATTCCCTTTGCTTATAATTTTCATCTGCTAATTTTTGAAATAGGATACGTATAGCTTTATTCTCATTAATAGTTTTTTCTGACACATTAAACATCTCCTTATACAAAAACATAATAATACCCTTAATAATATTATAGTACTAATTATTTCATAAATAAATTTAAATTTTAATCTACCTATATAATTTATATTTAAAAAATATAGTATAATAAATATGATATAAATATATTAAGTTAACCTACTTATATATTTATATATAAATTACATTAACATGAAAAGGATAAGATACATGGAACAAAGCTTTGAAAAATTATTAAACATCTCCACCAGTGGCAATCAAAAAAACTTTAATGAATTTATTCATTATAATAGATATGAACCAACTTCTTATTATGTATTAGAAGCCATACTTCATAATTATCCTCTTTTAGAAAGTGATAATATTGTTGACTTTGGTTCTGGTAAAGGTAGACTTAACTTCTTTTTAAATTATTTCTTTAAATGTAAAGTTACTGGCGTAGAAATGAATAAGTACTACTATGAAGAGGCTCTAGAAAATATGAAAAACTATTTAAGTAAAAATAAGGGACATGATTGTTCTAAGATATCATTTGTTAACTGTATTGCTGAGGATTATGAAATAAATTCTAAGGAAAATAAATTTTATTTCTTTAATCCTTTTTCTGTACAGATTTTTATTAAGGTAGTAACTAACATAATTTACTCCGTAGTAGATGAATACAGACCAGTGGACTTAATTCTCTATTATCCATCCGATGATTACATATATTACTTAGAAAATTACACAATATTCCAGCTTATAAAAGAAATTAAGTTAAATAAGCATTATGAACAAGATAATAGGGAAAAAATCCTCGTATATAGACTTCAATATTAAATAAAAAATCACACCATGAATTATCCAAGGTTACATCATTTTGATATAACCTTGGATAATTTATTTATATTTAATATATTAATTATATTCATACGCTGCTCTTAGCATCTCAATTTCTTTAGCATATCCATCTAATTCATTAGGAGTTTCTAAGAAGAATGGTATATTTTTCAACTTAGGATGATTAATTATTTTCTTAATAGCTTCAAATCCTATCTCACCTTCACCAATCTTCTCATGTCTATCTTTGTGGCTGTTAAATGGGTTTTTACTATCATTTAAGTGTATAGCATGTAGTCTATCAAGTCCAATTATTCTATCAAACTCTTCTAAAACTCCATCTAAATCATTAACTATATCATAACCAGCATCATATACATGGCAAGTGTCTAAACAAACACCCATTTTTTCCTTTAAATCAACTCTGCTTATTATTTCAGCTATTTCTTCAAATGTTCTTCCTACTTCTGTACCTTTTCCAGCCATAGTTTCCAGTAGCACAATAGTTGTATGCTCTGGCTTTAATACTTTATTAAGCATTTCAACTATATAGTTTATTCCTACATCTACGCCTTGCTTTACATGACTTCCTGGATGGAAATTGTAAAGACTTGTTGGTAAATATTTTAGCCTTTCTAAATCATCAGCCATCATTTCTGTTGCAAATTGTCTTGTGCTTTCATCAGCAGAACATCCATTAAGAGTATATGGTGCATGAGCTAATATTTTAGCGAATTTATTTTCTTCCATTAACTTTCTTAAAGCTAATATATCTTTTTCATCTATATCTTTTGCTTTTCCGCCTCTTGGGTTACGTGTAAAATATTGAAAAGTATTAGCTCCTATTTTAATAGCTTCTTTTCCCATATTTTCATAACCTTTTGTAGTCGATAAATGACATCCTATGTTTAACATTTAATCCTCCAATTTATCTAAATCATACTATATGTATTCTTTTTATTTATATTTCTATAATACTATACCGCACTTCTATTATCAACTAATAATAATTATTTAATATTTAATATTTAATAATTCACTATTACTTATACCTCAAAGGTTGTTTCATCTATCCAGTGATAATACTCCTTAATATCATCTACTAATTTAAACAAAGCTATATCTTTTTCCTTGCATTCTAGCATAACATCAAAATCTCTATGGAGTTCTTTAGCTGAATTAATAAATTTCATAAATTCTTCGCTATTAATATAATCAGCATGTTTTCTATCGAATTTACCTTCTCTTGGTGATGAAAAATGTATTTTAGGTGGAAGAGGCTGATTATTCCATGTATTAACGATTTCTGCCCAAATATCATTTATGTTTTCACCATTATTGTTACAATTATGATGATGTACATATAATACCATAGGAATATTTAAAGCTTTACAAAGTTTTAGAGTTTCTGCTGATGTATAAGTTTTATCATCATTTTCTAAAATCACCTTATTTTTTACTCTTTCAGGATAAGTACTAAAATTATGTATAAATCTTTCCATACCAGCTTCCTTTCCACCAGTAGCTCCTCCAACATGTAGTACCATCTTACCCTTATCATAATGCATTTCTTCAAACCAATCTACATGAATATTTAATGTGGTCTTAGTACTTTCCACAACAGCAGGATTTACACTATTAATTACGTTAAATTCATCAGGATGAGTATCAACTCGCATATTATATTCATTTATAAGACTTCCTATATACTCAAAATCCTTTTTAAACATCTTCCTATACTCAAAATATTTCACTTCTGGATGTGTTATTAATGGTATTAAGGCAGAAGTAATTCTATAAAAGTGTATATTATTTTCAATATTATATTTAATATGTTTTTCCAATCCATTTAAATTTGAAGCTATGACAGTTTTTAGCTTTTCAATCTTTTTTTCATCTGATAAAATCTTTTGATAATTGCTATATGTTACAGTACTAGAGCTAGTAGCTTTCTTTCCTAACCTATTAGAAATAGCAACATAACCTAACCTTACAATCATTTTTAATTCACCGTCCTTGTTTATATTTTGTCCTAACTTTGAAAGTTAATTATTTTTTCTTATGATATAAGAAAAAATAATTATAATAAACCATCCTCTTTCTTAAGGTTATTTACTTTTCTTCATAACAAATTACTGGTGTTCCTGCTTCAATTTCTGCAAATATTTTTTTAGCTAAATATTTAGGTGCATTTATACAGCCATGAGTACCATCATTTATATATATATCTCCACCATAAGAATATCTCCAAGAAGCATCATGAAGCCCTATATTTCCATTAAAAGGCATCCAATAGGTAACTTTAGCTTCGTAGTTTGCGCCACGCAAGGTAGAATTTTCCTGTTTATATGTTATTTCATATATCCCAATAGGAGTGCCATTTCCATTACTAACATTACCAGACACAATATCACCCTGTGCTATTAGTTCTCCATCTTTATAATACCAAATATGCTGTTTAGTAATATTTATTTCCAAATAGCTATCACCAAAATCATTTTCTCCTCTGCAAACACCCTTTTGCAAATATTCAGGTTCTTTTTCTACGATAGATCCATTTTCAATATATTCTTTTAATATCTGAGCTTCCTTCTTTTTATTAATCCTCCAACCATAATAACCACCAGATATACTTAATGTTTTTCCTGTTGAGGTTTTAAATTCACGTGCTACACCTACAGTGTCATATTTTTTTGCTAGAGTTGTAATATAATTTATAACTTGCTGATCATCCATGGATACATTTAATTCATCATCTATCTTTATCCATTGATTTATTAATGAATAATCTACTATTTCAGTTTCATCACTAAATACATAAGTTACCTTAGAAGACATATATTTATCTATGATATTTTTACCTTGTTTTACCTTCTTAGAATAAGAACAGTATTTAGGATTTATATAACAATTAGATTCATCTAGATTCAAAAGTACCTGACCTGTGTATATTGACTTTTCTATTTCTGAATATACTTTTTCTTTATTAAGGTAATTACCATAAACTTCATCTACTATGACAAATTCAGTATCAATAAAAATAAAACTAGCATTTTCTGGATAAATAATTTCATCTTCATTAAAAAATTCTAGTTTATCTATTTTATTCTTAAGTAACTCTTCATCATAAGAATAAATATTTTTTATTATATAATTGTTCCTTTTAAATATATCTATTATCCATAAAAATGAATTTTGTTTTTTAACTATAGTGTCAATCTCATCATTGTCTATATATTTAAAATTTATACCACTTAAATCAATATCACTACTTTTTTCTCGTCCTTCTATAAGTAGTCTATACTCTCCAATAGTAGTTTTTATATGATTAGTTGCTTTATTTAAATTCATACAAGATAAATCAATTCCATTAATACTTGTCCCAATTAAGAAATGACTTTTAAAAAAGCAACCAATTATAATATACACTATAATAAATATTATAAATAATGTTATGCCCTTCTTAAACATTATATTATCCAAATTTCTTTTCATAGTATAATAGTCCTTTCATTTTAAATTGTCTATCAATACTATATATAATTATGTTTAATTCTATTTATTCATGCATTATAAGTAATATATTATATAAGAGGAGCAAAACTATAAAAAAACTTCCACCAATTTTATATTTATTATAAAAACTAAGCTGCACATATTGTATCCTATAAATTATTTGAGATTCTAATCTTATATTCATTTTCAATTATGTTATTAATAATCATATTCATTATAGTATTACATACATAACAGGCATATATTAAGTCATTCTCATAACTACTATCGCTTTCATATTCACTTAACATTTCATTGAGAAACTCAACAACTTTCGTAGGTTTAATTTCTGTATTTTTTTCAGCTGTAAAATTATATTCCTTTGCTATCTTATCTAAATTCTTTTCATAGATTAAATGTTCCTTTACTATATTAGCACTTTTAAATTCCCACCTTTGATTATGTGGTAGACAGAAATAGTCACAAAGAAAATGACATATCACTCCTAACTCTTGATTAAACTTATTAATACTATAGCTTGTATATAAATCTTTAATTGATAAATTACTTAAAAATTCAATTTTATTAATTATCATAATAAAGCTTTCATCTTTATAATGCTTCTTTAGCTTGTACTTAGAAACACAATCGGGTTTTATATTGCCCCAGATAAAATGAGTTTCTTTTATTAAAGCCTTCTTATCATAATCCATATTTTCAAATATTTTTCTGCCCATTAGCATATGAGTATTTATTAACATAATGTAACCTTCTTTATTATCTTATTATTAATATAATAGTATGTTCATCTAATATTAACAATATGTATTATAAGGTAATTATGTAATACTTTTAAATATATTTTAAGTTTTTGTATTTTAGCTCAAAAAAATTTTATTTTTACTAGTTGTATTTTTTTCTTATCTCTTCAAGCTTTTGAAGAATTAAATTTTTTCTATTTTCGATTTCCACATCTTCATTGCTATGTTTTTTTAATATTTCTTCTTTAAAATTTCTAAATTTATAATTAAATTTAGTAGAATAAGCTGTTGGATATCCTTGTACTAGTCGCTCTTTAATAAAGCTTAATTTAGCTACTTCTTTCCTTATTCCATTTGATAATCCCTCTATTTTATCTTTTAATGTATCTACAGAAGTCTTTATCTTATTACTAAACTCACTGATATCACCTTCATTACCATCTTTAATATAATATAACTGATTAGATGCATTATTAAGTATTAATTCAATTTCAGATTTTAATTCTTTTATCTCACTTAAAGCTTTCTCTGATTTCTCCATAAGTTTATTTATATCGATAGTAGCTTTAATGGACGTTATTGTATCAGCAATTACAAATAATGTTACTACTATAGATATAATCATAACAAATCTATCATCCAGTAATAATACATATCTTTCTATAGGTTTATGAACAAATTGTATAAGTAATATAGATAGTACACCCCAAAACAATGAACATACAAGACAAATTCTGCCCTTATATTGTATCTTATAATAGCTATAATCCCAATATTTAACCTTAAATATTGTTTCCATAAGCCAGCCAGTAAAATATTCTAATATAGTAGCTCCTATCATACCAACAAAATAAACAGCCAAAAGATTATCTCTAAAAGGTAAGGTTATAAATAGTACTAATACAGCTCCTAAACCATATATTGGTAGAAGAGGTCCACTTAAAAAACCTCTATTTATCATTTTTTTACTTTCAACTGATACAATTGTTGACTCAATGCACCATCCTAGAAAACAATATATATAAAAAAATATTAACCATTGATATATATTATATAATCCCATCTTATTTATCCTTTCTTTTCTAAATATCTTATAAAAACTATATATACTTATTTTACCACTTTTTATTTATTTTTTCTCTTTGCTTGTAAAATTTTCTTATTTTTAATCTTCTTTTATATAAAAAACAGCCTCTCTTATTTAAAAAACTCTAACTTATTATTTAATTATTTGCACTAATTTTTAAAATATAAAAAAGTGGCTTTCGCCACGCTCCCTTCGGGAATTTAATTTTAAGTATTCTAAAAGGCATAGAACTAACATCG